>Ga0116231_10001345_pt1 | contig 49914 bp, 49 predicted proteins | sample S1TSphgellanicum_2_FD_89695 | JGI IMG/M metagenome (GOLD analysis project Ga0116231, IMG submission 89695) | Host-associated microbial communities from peat moss isolated from Minnesota, USA - S1T2_Fd - Sphagnum magellanicum MG | ecosystem: Host-associated > Plants > Peat moss > Unclassified...
GCGGGACCGGTGGCGGCGAGGAGCGCGGCGGCGAGGCCGACCAGGGCGGCGGGACGGAACTTTGTTGGTATAGGCATGAGGCGGGGACCCTAATTCGGATTTGGACAGACGTCCGACGTCAAGACTTCAACCGATAGCCGGTCTTGAAGATCAGCCACACCCCGATCAGGCAGGCGACGAAAAACACCAGCGTCATGCCGAGGCTTAATCCTACGGCCACGTCGGACACGCCATAGAAGCTCCAGCGGAAGCCGCTGACCAGATAAACCACGGGATTGAACAAGGTGATCTTGCGCCAGATCGGCGGCAGCATGGAGATGGAGTAGAAGCTGCCCCCCAGAAAGGTCAGGGGCGTCACGATCAGGAGCGGGGCGACCTGAAGCTTCTCCCAACTGTCGGCCCATACGCCGATGATGAAGCCGAACAGGCTGAAGGTTACGGCCGTCAGGACCAGGAAGGCCGCCATGGCGAAGGGGTGGACGATATGGAACGGCACGAAGAGCCGCGCTGTGACCAGGATGATGACGCCGAGCAGGACGGACTTGGTCGCCGCTGCGCCGACGTAGCCGATCACCGCCTCGATCCATGACACCGGCGCCGACAGCAGCTCGTAGATCGTGCCGGCCCACTTGGGCATGTAGATGCCAAAGGCGGCGTTAGACAGGCTCTCGGTCAAGACCGACAGCATCATCAGCCCCGGTACGATGAAGGCGCCATAGCTGACGCCTTCGATCGCCGTCATACGCGAGCCGATGGCCGAGCCGAACACGACGAAATAGAGCGATGTCGAGATCACCGGCGCGAGCACGCTCTGGGTCAGGGTGCGAAACCAGCGGGACAGCTCGAAGCCGTAGATGGCGCGAATGGCGTAGACGTTCGTCATCGTTCGCTCACGAGACTGACGAAGATGTCTTCCAGCGAACTCTGCCGGGTTTGCAGGTCTTTGACGTCGAGCCCCGACGCCTGAATCTGGCGCATCAGGCCGGCGATCCCCGTACCCTCATGCTGGGCGTCGAAGGTATAGACCAGCTCCGTCCCGTCCGCCTGCAGCACCAACGGATAGGCGGCGAGTTCTGGGGGCAGGGCCGTCAGCGGCGTCTGCAAGGTGATGGTCAGCGCCTTTTTGCCGAGCTTCTCCATCAGAACCGCCTTGTCTTCGACCAGGATGATCTCGCCCTTGCGGATCACCCCGATGCGGTCGGCCATCTCCTCGGCTTCTTCGATATAATGGGTGGTCAAGATGATGGTCACGCCGCTGTCCCGGAGCGCGCGGACCAGGCCCCACATGTCCCTGCGCAGTTCCACGTCGACCCCGGCCGTGGGCTCGTCCAGGAACAGGATGCGCGGCTCGTGGCTGAGCGCCTTGGCGATCATCACCCTGCGCTTCATGCCGCCGGAGAGCGCCATGATCTTGCTGTCCTTGCGGTCCCACAGCGACAGATCGCGCAGCACCTTTTCGATATAGGCGGCATTGGGCGGCTTGCCGAACAGGCCGCGGCTGAAGCTGACGGTGGCCCAGACCGTCTCGAAGGCGTCGGTGGACAGCTCCTGGGGCACAAGACCGATCTTGGACCTGGCCGCGCGATAGTCGCGGACGATGTCGTGGCCGTCGGCGGTCACCGTCCCCGCTGTAGGGTTGACGATGCCGCAGACGATGCTGATCAGCGTGGTTTTGCCCGCGCCGTTGGGTCCCAGCAGCGCGAAAATCTCCCCCGCCCGGATTTCCAGGTCGAGCGGCTTCAACGCCTCGCGCCCAGAGGCGTAGGTCTTGGTCAGGCCGGAGATGGAGATGATCGAGGGCAAGGGCTGATGGCTCGGGCAGGGGAACTGCAGCTTATCGCTTAGCCCGGCGCAGGCGGCGAGGCCAGAGTGGATAAGCCCGAGTGGGAAAGCTTGTCTTTAGCCGCCCCGCTTGGCTAGATGGCTTGGGGTGGGACGAAGGGGCGGCCATGGGGGATTACGCGCTTGAGGTGAAGGGCCTGCGCAAGGTCTTCTCCAAGATCGCCGTGAACGACCTGGACCTGAAGGTTCGGTCTGGTGAGCTTTATGCGCTTTTGGGACCCAATGGGGCCGGCAAGACCACGACCTTGCGGATGGCGGTCGGCCTGCTCAATCCCGACGCCGGCGAGATCGCCGTGTGCGGCGTCGATATGAAAACCGACCCGCAAGGCGCCAAGCGCCTTATGGCATGGGCGCCGGACGAGCCCCTGATCTACGACAAGCTGACGGCCATGGAGTATCTGGAGTTCGTCGCCGGGCTCTGGACGCTGCCGGCCGCCGCCGCGCGGGCCGAGGCTGAGGCGCTGCTGCGCGGGTTCGACCTGTGGGACCGCCGCAGCGAGCGCTGCGAAGGCTTTTCGCGCGGCATGAAGCAGAAGGTGGCCTTGGCCGGCGCCCTGATCCACGATCCGAAACTGTTGATCCTCGACGAGCCGCTGACGGGGTTGGACGCTGGCGCCGCGCGCCAGGTCAAGGACATGCTCCAGGCGCGCACCCGGCGCGGCGCGACGGTGATCCTGACCACCCACATCCTGGAGGTGGCGGAGCGATTGGCCGACCGCATCGGCGTGATCCAGGCAGGCCAGTTGGTCGCCGAAGGCACGATGGAAGAGTTGCGCACCCAGTTCGGGGCCGAGGGTCGCACGCTGGAGGATGTCTTCCTGCGCATCGTTGGTGCGGAGGTCGCGTGATCCGGTTTCCGCCGGGCTCCCTGCCCTGGCTGCTCGCCCATGAGATGCGGCTCACCTGGCGCACGACCATGGGCAAGCGGGGCGCGGTGCGGACCGCTATCGTTCTGGGTGGGCTTGGCTTGCTGGCCTTGGTCGCGAGCGCCCCCATCGCCCTGTCCCTGGCTCACCGAACGGTGACGCTCACGCCGGCGCTTGCGGCGGGGTTGGACGTCGCCCTTTTGGTTCTGTTCAGTCTGATGCTGTCCCAGACCCTGGCGGGCGCCGTGCTGGCTTTCTACACGCGGGGCGACCTGGATCTGCTGCTCTCGTCGCCGATATCGGCTCGCAAGGTGCTGGCGGTGCGCGCGATCGGCCTCGCGCTGGCGCCCTTCCTGGTCTACGCCGCCCTTGTGACGCCCTTCGTCCTCCCCGCGGCGGCGACGGGCCACCCAGGTTGGCTCGCGGCCTATGTGGTGCTGGCGGCTGTGGCCATGCTCGCGACAGCAGCGGGCGTCGGCCTGGCGATCGCGCTATTCGCCGTCATCGGCCCGCGCGCGACGCGTACGGTTGGCCAGCTTCTGGCCGCACTGGTCGGCGCCTCCGTCTACCTGACCTTCCAGGCGCGCAACATTTTTCCCGATCATGGCGCCGCAACGCTCCGACGCCTCGTCGTCTTCGCAAACGTGGAACGCTTTGGCCCTGGCGCACCCCTGGCGTGGCCCGCCCATGCCCTGGTGGGCGAGCCGCTTCCACTTCTCATCGTCGCGACGGTCGCTGGCCTCGCTTTCTTCGCCATTGTCGCAGGGCTTGGGCGACGCTTCATCGCCGACGCCGGCGTCGGCTCCGGGACCGACTCCGGCCAGGCCTTTGGCCGCCGCCCCGGTCGCTCCCGCTCAAACGCGGCCCCCGCTCGGTTCGCGAGCTCGCCCTTCAACGCTATCGTCCGCAAGGAATGGCGCCTGCTCCTGCGCGACCCGACGCTGCTGTCTCAGGTTGTCTTGCGGCTGCTGTACCTTTTACCGACCGGGTTCTTCCTGTTTCGCAATGTCAGCCTGCACGACACCACTGCGGTCGCGCGCGGCGCTGGCGCCCTGACCTTTTTCGTCGGCCAACTCGCGGGCAGTCTCGCCTGGATCGCCATCTCGGCGGAGGATGCGCCGGAGCTGATCGCCTGCTCGCCCATTGGTCCCAGAGCGGCGCGGCGGGCGAAGCTGGCCGCGGCGTTGACGCCCGTGGCCGTCATGGTCGCGCCCATATTGGTCGGCCTCGCCGGGTTGTCGCCCTGGGCCGCCCTGGTGGCGACCGTCTCGACCGCCGTATCGGCGATCTCGGCGGCCTTGTTGAACCTGTGGTTCGAGAAGCCCACCCCGCGCAGCGCCTTCCGACGTCGCGGCGGCTCGGTGGTCGTGTCCTTAGGCGAACTGGCGCTGGGCGTCTGCTGGGGCCTGGCGGCGGCGCTGGCGATCCTGACGCCGCGCTGGGCGCTCCTGCCGGTTCTCGTCGGCCTAGGCTTGCTGGGCGTGTTTCGTGCGGTCGGCGATCCCAAACGGCTGTACTGAGGGCTTGTAACGGCTTCGCTCTTGCCTCGCGCAAGCCGCGCCCCCATTAGTTGGTCATGAATTCCGTCATCAACAGGGTCGGTCTGGCGTTCGTCGCCCTCTTCGCCATATCGGTGGTGATCGTCTTCACCTATCAGAACGTGGTTGTGGCGCCTGTGCAGGCGTGCGAGTCCTCGGGCAACTGGTGGGACCCACAGTCCCATAGCTGTGCGCATGTCGTCTACCTGCCCGACATCACTCACAGGCGGCCAGGCGCCAAGGGTATGCCGGTCTATCCCACCCTGCCGCAAAGCCGTGGGGACGCGGCTACCGCAACCTCTGCGCCTCTTCCGGTCAACACCGCGCCGCTTCGGCGCTAACTTGGCCTCAGGCCTCAGGCCTCAACGCGTCGCGCCGGGTTTCCACAGGACGTCGGCGGCGCCCCTGTCGTTGGCGTGGCGGGCCATGACGAATAGAAGGTCCGACAGCCGGTTCAGGTATTTCACCGCCGACGCGCTGACGCGCTCGCCGGGCTTATCGGCGAGGGCGACCGTGACACGCTCCGCCCGGCGGCAGATCGTGCGCGCCAGGTGCAGGTGGGTGGCGGCGGGCGAGCCTGCGGGCAGGACGAAGGAGGTGAGGGGCGACAGCGCCTCATTCAGAAGATCGATCTCGCGCTCCAGCCGCTCGACTTGAGGCTCGGTGATCCGCAACGCTTCCCAACCTAGCGTCTTGCCCGGCCGGTCCGGCGTGGCGAGGTCGGCGCCCAGATCGAACAGGTCGTTCTGGATACGCTCCAGCATGGCGTCCAGCACCGCATCGTCCGCCGTATGCAGGCGTACGAGCCCTAGTGCGGCGTTGGTCTCGTCCACGGCGCCGTAAGCGTCGACTCGGAGATCGAACTTCTTCACCCGCTCGCCGGTCGCCAGCGCCGTCTCGCCGTCGTCGCCCGTGCGCGTGTAGATGCGGTTCAAAACGACCATGGGGTGGATGACTCCGGAGGTTATATAGGCGGCTAATGAGCCGAACTGGCGTCCGCAGGCGGCTGGGGCAATTTCAGCACTTCGATGGCGTGCTCGATCCGATCCTCCATCACGCTGCGCTGCATCGAGATATCGATCTGGGTCGGGGCGTTATACAGGGCGCCAAGATAAGCGCGATCCCAGAAGGTCAAATCGTCTGGCGGCGTGCGTCCGGCCTTCCGGTCGGCGAACAGGTTGACGATGCTATCGACATCGCGCGGCGGCGAATCGACCCGTACCTCGGCCAAGGTGATCATCGAGACATAGGCCGCGATCTGGCCGCCGGTCAGGCCATTGAGCTGTCGGCCGTCCAGCACGACGAACACGCGATTGAAGGCGTCGTCGACGTTTGGGGTGAGGCGCGAGCCCCGCGCCTCGTTCACCTGCGGGGCGCCGAAGGCGCTGAGCGCTCCCGAGATGTCGGCTAAGCTTCCTGAAAGATTGCCGTCATCGAGCGGGGCCCCGCCTTCGAAGGCCGCCGCAATGCCGGAGGCGTAAAAAATGTGGGCCGGCAAACCGTCATCCTTGATAAATGCCCAGAGCTGAAGCTTGTCGACGGGCCAGCGGGACGCTGGCGACAGCAGCGTCTGCGGATGATGGCCGATCTGCCGGCGCAGGGTCAGGTCGTCTGCGCTGGCGACGACAATGATGTTGGGATCGCAGGTTTTCTCCGGGGCAAGCTGCTTCGCCGCCTTCGAGATTTGGACGATGCGCGCGGCGATGAAGTTATTCTGTTCCGGCGCGAACCCAGTGACATAAGGGCACACTGGCGACCGCCACCGCGACAGTCGATCGCCCGAGTACGGCCGCCCAAAGTGCTCCACTAGATCGGGAACCCGCTTCAGCGCCGGCGCGGTCACCGTTATCCCCGCCACGGCCGGCGGCGGGGACATCGGCGGCGGCGGATCGGCGGCGAAGGCGGGTCCTGAGATCGATAGGAGCCCGATCAGGCCGGCGTGTGTAGCCAGGCGCATTGTGCGACGCCCTCCATAGAGACCAGACAAGCCTAGCATAGGGCTCAGCCTGGAAAAACTGACCGCGCCTGACCGCTTGCGGCTTGCCCAAGACCGGGGCACCTTCTGACCTATGACCCAGCGCAGCCCCATCGTCTTGGCCACGGCCTCCATCAACCGGATTAGCGCCATGGCCAGCCGCGGCTTCCTGGGGCTGGAGAACATCGCCTATGTCGTGCTGGGTCTGTTGCTGGCGATTGCGGCGCTACTGGGCGTGCTGGGCGCGGCGTCGTCCCTGTGGGACGCCGTGTGGCGGCTCGGCGACGGGACGGCGCTGATCGTCGCGATCGACCGGCTCCTGTTCGTTTTGATGGTGGTGGAAATCCTGCACACCGTGCGCGTGTCGTTCCGCTCGGGCGCTCTGGTCTGTGAGCCGTTCCTGATCGTGGGTCTGATCGCCTCGATCCGACGCATCCTGGTGATCACGCTGGAGTCGTCCCAGGCCAATCAGCCGGGCAAATGGACTCCTGAGTCCGACGCCATGCTACGCTCCACCATGCTGGAGTTGGGCGTGCTCAGCGTGCTGATCCTGGTGATGGTGATCTCCATCTATCTCCTGCGCCGACGTCGCGGGGCCGAGGAGGAGGGCGAGGGCGGAGATCATTGATCGCGCGCCGCCGCGCCCTAAGGGCCGCGCTCTACCGCGTCGGCGTCGGCGTCTCGCCGTGATAATCGTAGAAGCCGCGGCCGGTTTTTTGGCCGAGCCAGCCGGCTTCGACATATTTCACCAGAAGCGGGCAGGGGCGGTACTTGGAGTCCGCCAGGCCGTCATGCAGGACGTTCATGATCGCCAGCACGGTATCCAGGCCGATGAAATCGCCGAGCTCGAGCGGCCCCATCGGGTGGTTGGCGCCGAGCCTCATGGCGGTATCGATGGCCTCGACCGTGCCGACACCCTCATAGAGCGTGTAGATCGCCTCATTGACCATGGGCACGAGCACGCGGTTGACGATGAAGGCTGGGAAGTCCTCGGCGTTGGCGGTGGTCTTGCCAAGCGACTTGGCGAAGGTGCTGGCGGTCTCGAAGGTGTCTGCGTCGGTGGCGATGCCGCGGATGATCTCCACCAGCTTCATGAGGGGCACGGGGTTCATGAAGTGCAGGCCGATGAACCGCTCCGGCCGATCCGTCACGGACGCTAGGCGGGTGATGGAGATGGAGGATGTGTTGGACGCCAGGATGGTTTGGGGCGCCAAATGAGGGATGAGGCTGCGGAAGATCGACTTCTTCACTTCCTCATTTTCGGTGGCCGCCTCGATCACCAGATCGGCCTGACCTAAAACCTCCTGTGTCGGCGTCGCCTGGATCAGCGGGAGGGCCAGCTCCATCTGATCCAGCGCGATCATGCCCTTGGAGACTTGGCGGTTCAGGTTGCGGCGCACCGTTTCGAGCCCGGCGTCGATGCGTTCGCCTGAGACGTCGTGCAACAGAACGTCATAACCCGACAGGGCGCAAACGTGAGCGATGCCGGCGCCCATCTGACCTGCGCCGATGACGCCGATCGTCTTGATCTCGACCATTCAATATCGCCTTGAGGCTGGCCCGGTCGCTGTCTTGTGCAGCGGTCGCCTTTGAAGCGGCTATATCACGGATACGTCTTTGCTGCGTCGCACACAAGCGGCAAAGCTCTAGGGACGCTGCGCGGTCACGCCGTCGCAAGCGCGCTGAGGCGGGAATAGACGCCGCCCTGCGATACCAGGTCGCCATGACGCCCCTCCTCGACGATCCGGCCGTCCTGAAACACCAGAATGCGATCGGCGTCGCGAATGGTGGAGAGGCGGTGGGCGATGACGATGGTGGTGCGACCCGCCATCAGGGCGTCCGCCGCCGCCTGGACCAGTTTCTCCGTCTCCATGTCCAGAGAGGATGTCGCCTCGTCCAGCACCAGGATCGGCGCATCGGTCAGCATGGCCCGGGCGATGGCGACCCGCTGACGCTCGCCGCCCGACAGTTTCACGCCCCGCTCGCCCACAAGCGTGTCGTAGCCCTTGGGTAGGCGGGCGATGAAGTCATGGGCGCGGGCGCGGCGGGCGACGGTGACGATCTCGTCGGGCGTCGCGTCGGGGCGGCCATAGGCGATATTCTCGGAGATGGTGCGGTGGAACAGGGCGGGGTCTTGGGGCACCACGGCGATGGCCTGGCGCAAGGAGGCCTGAGTCAGGTCGGCGATGTCCTCGCCATCGATGACAATGGCCCCCGCCTCCAGATCGTACAGGCGCTGGATCAGCTTGACGAAGGTGGATTTGCCGCCGCCCGTCGGCCCGACCAAGGCGATGCGCTCACCCGGCGCGATGCGCAGCGAGAAGTCGCGGTAAAGCGGCGCGGGCTGGTTGGCGTAGCGGAAGGTGACGCGGTCGAACACGATCTCGCCGCGCCGGCGCCGCTCGTCGGCGTTGCGGGCCGGTTGGCGCATCGGGCGCGCGTCCGGACGGTCGGCGACCTGGGCCGGCGTCTGCATGTAGAGCGCGAGGTCCAGTGTATCGTCCAAGCCCTTTTGCAGGTTGCGCGTCGTCTCGGCGAAATTGCGCATATAGCCGCTCATCAGCATGAAGGAGGTGATGGCGAAGGCCACATCGCCGGTCGAGGCGCGACCCTTGGCCCAGGACCAGACCAGAAGGCCGGTCAGTCCCGACTGCAGCAGGAGAAGCATGACGTTTTGGCCGAGATTGACGGCGTTGAAGCGATTCCAGGTGGTGATGGCGGCGGCGCGCCAGGCGGCGGTCACTTCCGCATTGCGGGCTTCTTCCCGCGCCTCGGCGCCGAAGCTTTTGACGACGGCGTTGCCGCCGATGGCGTCCGCCAAGGTCGCCCCCAACTTGGAATCGTAGGCGTTGGACTTTAGGTTGGCGGGGCGGATGTAGCGCGCGGCCATGAACAGATTGAACAGCATGAAGCTGCCGATCACCAGGCCGCAGAAGAGGCCCGCCAAGGGCCAGCGCAAGCCGATCGACACCGCAAGGCCGGCCAGAACCAGTAAACTCGGCCCCAACATCAGAAAGACGGAGTCCGAAACGCCGTCATAGCCCCACATGCCGCGGGTAATCTTTCGCACCGTCGAGCCGGCGAAAGTGTTGGCGAACCAATCGGACGAGAACGACTGCACCCGCTGAAAGCTGGCGTTGACCATCTCCTCCATGTTGCGGGCGGAGAAGCCGTTCATCGCCAGGAAGGCGCGGTTCCGCAGCATGTACATACCCATGTACAGCGCCGACAGCATCGCCCACGCGCGCCACGCCGCATCCGCCCGGTGCACGGGATTGGAGACCGCCTCGACCAGGGCGCCGGCGGCCCAGGGTATGCCGAGGTCGCACAGCGTGCCGCCCAGCATCAGCGCCACGATCGCCGCCAGCCGCCAAGGCCGCCGCATCCACCGCGCGGCGATGAAGCCGAACACCGCGCCGTTAGACAGCGCTGTACGCCCCTCTCGGCGGTCCTCATCGTCAAGCTGAATCTCGCTCATGGCCGAGACGATACCGGACCTGGGCGGTCTGGGCGAGCGTCGAGGCCCCGAAAAACGTTAAAGGCCCGTAAACTATCTATATGCGGCATTTATTAATAAAATTCGCCCATCAATTTGTTGTATCTGCCGAAGGGTTGTTTCGCGTCGAAAGTAGATCGCGATCAAAAATCTAACGTCGTGAGAAAAATATACGATTAGGCGCTCGTGTTTAACATAGAGGGGCGGCGATATGGCTAAGGCGCTGAAACTATCGGCTTCGTTAAGCCGAGCGATGCTGGGGGCGGCCAGTGTCACGGGATTAAGCTTGGCGTTGGCGAGCGGCGTCGTCCAATCCGCAGCCGCCCAAATATCCGCTGGCCAGTCCCAACCGCCGCCCGTGACCCATGCCGAGGTCCAGCCGTCGCCGATCCACACCATTCCCGATAGCCCTGAAGAGGCCCCCGACGGCGTCTCGGCGCTCGCGGGCAGCGCTACGCCTGCGGCGGCGGGTACCCTGAACGCGCAACTGGCCGCTCTGCGCCGTGACGCCGACGACGTCCAGGCGCTGCGCGCCGGCGAACCGTCCGGCGGCCCATCGGAGTCGGCGCCCACGGTCGCCATCGCGCGTCGGGTGATGGACGCGGCCGCCGCCTTCGACCTCTACGTTCACCGCGCCTCCGCGATCGCGGCGGACCCTCACGAAGGCGCCGACGTCGCCAAGTCCGTGATGGTCGGCGCGGGCTATGAGCCGCAGCAGTTCCAGGAAGGCGCCATCGCCTACGCTGCGCTGGCCGCCCTGCAGGACGCCCGCTTCGTCCAGGGGGTGAGCGATCTGGGTCAAGATCCGGCGGTGCGCCGCGAGCTTGTCCGTCGGTTGCTGGATAAGCCCGAGACCGCGCTGCAACTGCCCGCCGCGCGCGAGGCCGGCGCCCTGATCGTCAGCGTCATCGGACGGCTGGGCGACTCCGTGATCTCTTCCGGCGCGGCGGTGAAGCAGGCGTCGTACACACTGCAACAGCAGGCCTGGTCCAAGGCGCCGATCGACGGCCCTGAGGCCCTGCTGACGCGCGTCAAGGCCCAGTCGGTCACCAAGATCGTGCTGTCCCCCGCCGATGCGCCAGCCCTGATCGCCAATGTGGTGGCCGCAGGTCAGATCGGGCCGGCGCCCCAGGCGAGAACCGCCGCGCCCACCGCCACGGTCGCTCACGGCCTCGCCCTCGCCGCGCTTGCGGTCTTGGGCGCCGCCGGCGAGGACTCCGCCGACCAGCTGACGCCGGTCTTGAGCGACGCGACCAACGCCCAGTGCCTGAAGATGGCCAAGCTGAACCTCAATCAATGCCTGGCTGTGGCCGGTCCCCATTATGAGGGCATGTTCTGCCTCGGCCGCCATGGCCTGATCGAGACCGGACAGTGCGTCGTGACCGCCGTAGGATGGACCGCGGCGCCGCCGTCTGCGCCGCCCTCGCGGTCGATCCTGGTGCCGATCGCCTTGGCCTCCCTTGGCGGCCCCGAGCGCGATAGCGTGATGGATGGCCGCGCGGCCGTCATGGCGCCCCCGCCCCCGCAACCCACGCCGGTGGATTATGAGACCGCCTCGCCGCCGCCGCGTGAAATCGCGCGTGAGACCTACGCCATGGCGACGCCGCCTGGTCCCGTGGAGTCATTGACGGCGCCGTCGCGCTGGAGGCCCTACGGCCCGCAGCCTGGCGACAGCTTCGTGGGCGGTCCCTACGGCGGGCCTCCGGCCCGGCCCGCGGCCTCCTCTGCAACGCTCGCCTATGAAGACCTTAGGGCCGAAGCCCCGCCCCCGCCCCCGCCGCCGCGCGCCTATGGTTACGGCTATGGTTATGGCTACGGGCTGCCTACGCCATAACCTCGGCGCCGGTCGTTAGCCGGCCGGCCGAACCATCTGGAACAGGCGGTCGACCTCGGTGTAGTCGCCGCGATAGCCGCAGCGGCCGATGGGTCGCGCCGCTGCGGTGTCGAACAGCCCGTCTTTCAGATAGGTCGGATCGATATGGGCCGCGACGACTTGGCCCAGCACCATGAAATTCCGGGTGGGGTCGCCGTCCAGGTTTTTGAGTTCGGCGATCTGAAGCAGGCGACATTCCAGCGCCGCTGGCGTTTCCGCCACGCGCGGCGCCTTGACCAGCCGCGACGGCGCTGGCGTCAGATGGGCCAAGTCGAACTCGTCGGTCTCATGAGGGACGCTGGCCGAGCTGATGTTCATCTGCTCCGCCAAGGGCCGCGTCGCCATGTTCCAGACGAACTCGCCCGTCGCCTCGACATTGGCGACGGTATCCTTCCAGCCGGCGCTGGAAAACATCAGGATCGGCGGCGTATCGCAGACGGCGTTGAAAAAGCTGTAGGGCGCCAGGTTCATCGCGCCATAGGCGTCGAGCGTAGAAATCCAGCCCACGGGCCGGGGCGCTACGATGGCCTTAAACGGGTCGTGGCGCAGGCCGTGGCCCTTGGCGACCTCGTAAAAATAGGGCTCCGACATCGGCATCTCCTGTGGCTGCGGCTTGCCACACGGGGAGGGGCACGCCAAGCCCATCTGGTCCAAGTCGGATCGAACAGTGTGCGTTCCGCCCATCGCCGTTGCAGGGCTTCGCAGGGGAGGAGAATGAGCGCTTCATTAACTCGAGTTCGAAGCCCTGATCGCCGTTGCGCCCAGCTTGCGTCGCGCTGTAAAACGCCGTATCGGGCCGGCTCGCTCAAACGCCGCGGACGCGGTCTGGGCCACGATTATGAGTTGGTTTAAGCCCCTGTGGTGGAATTGGTAGACGCGCCGGACTCAAAATCCGGTACCGCAAGGTGTGTCGGTTCGACTCCGACCGGGGGCACCACCTCAATAATTTCAATCGGATACTGACCCCCCCCCCCACAGGAAGAGAGGCGCCCTTGTCGCCCCTCCCAAAGAAAAAGGGGCCGCGCGTATGCGCAGCCCCTTATCGCAACCTTGAGATCGAGGCTGCGATTAGAAAGGATAGTACCTAAAGCTGACGTCCAGCTCGCTGTCGTTAGCGATTGGGACGCCGTTGCTGCCTGCGAAGGCATGGCGCTCGGTGTAGTCGTACTCCATGCCAACCTGGGCGCGGCCGAACGAGCCCTGATAGATACGCTTCCAGAAGCCGAGGTTGACCTGCTCCAGCAGCTCCGTCGCCGCGGAACAGCTCCCGTTTTCGGTAAAGCAACCGGCCAAGCTGGTCTGGCGATTATAGCCATAGCCATAGACGGTCGAGCCGGTCTTGTAAGACGTGCGGTCCTCGTGAGCGGCGCCGACGTAGGAGTAGATGTCCAAGGTCTTCGTCGGATGCAGCACCGCGCCGACCATGAAGTCCGTTTCTTCGATCGGCTTGATCACGCCAGCGCCGTTGAAGGTGATGTCCGGAAGCTGGCTGGTCTCATACCGGCCGATACCCTTGCCGGTCAGGAAGGACGCGTGGAAGTCGAGCAGACCGGGAATGACCGGTCCGACAGCGCCGCCGCCGATACCGCCGCCATAGACATTCTGCTCCACGCCCGCGAGGGTGGCGGCCGTAAAGTCGCTACCGATGCCAAAGCCTTCCAAGTGAATGACGCGGCCATAAATCGGCAGCTCATAGGCGACCTTCGCGATCACGTCGGGGACGTGATTGAGCGACTGAGCCGCAGCCGTCGGAACCGTGACCGAGGTGGCCGTAGACGTACAGGTCGTCTTCAGGGCGGCCGTGGTGGTGCAGGTTTCGACCGGGGCGACGGTTACGGCGCTACCGCCGGCCGATGTCGCCGTCGATGCATTCGTCGTGCCGTTATAATAGCCCGATCCGTTATTAATCTGATAGTACGTGCCCGACGGCACCGTACCGCTTTCCGTGGTCTGAGGTTCTTCAACCGAGACCGCGAACCAGAGCGATTTGTTCAGGAAGTCCTTGGTGATCCGGAACTGCGGCTGGCGCGCATAGACGTAGCCAGGCAGATAGGCCGAGTCGATCGTCATCGGCTGAACTTCGTTTCGAGGCGTGATGCCCTTGGAGTTCATCGTCGCCAGCGACCAGTTCTGGCCGGCCAGGAAGTGCCAACCCGAGTCGTTGAAATCCGCCGTGCCGTACATGACGCGGATACGCGGGTTGAAGGAGTCGGACTGATTCAGGTTGGCCGAGGCGGCCGCGCCCTGGAAGTCGAGTTCGCCATAGTATGACAGCTTGATGCTCGGGCTGACATTGCCTTCGACCAGGCCGGTGATCCGGCTCTGACGGCCGGTGAAGGTCAGCTGGTCTTCATGCCCGGTCGGGGTGTTGGCGAAGGGGATGCTGTTCCAGCTCGTGGATAGATCGTTCGCGGTGTTGCGGGAGCGGTAGATGCTGTCGGCTTCGGCGAAGCCACCCAGCGTGATCTTCACGCCCTTGTAATAGATCGCATCGGTCTTCGGCTTGACGGCGTCGACGGCGGTCGCGACCTGGGTCGGGATGCTCGCCAGCACGGCGGCCGTGGCGTCGGCGTTCTGCGCCTGGGCGGTTTGAAGCTCCTGAGCGACGCTTGCCGCCTGGGCTTGGGCCGCTTGAGCTGCGGCCTGGGTCTGCGCCTGGGCGGTTTGCTGGGCGTCCAGACGCGCCTGAAGGGCGGTGACTTCCTCGCGCAGCATCTTGATTTCGCTGCTTTCGGTCGCCTTTTCAACCTTATGGACGACCTTTTTGTGATGTTTCGTTGCGGCGTCCGCCGTGGACGTCACCGCCAAGGCTGCAATCACACCCAGCGCTGCGCCTCCCAATAGAGAGGTCTTCATATGGAAGTTTATCATTTGAATATATCCCGAAGGCCCGAGTAGCTCGTATTGGCCACCTATCGTCAGCATATGATGATTTTGTTACGACGTCCCTTTCTGGATCAACTGTTAAGGTAAATCGGAGTTGTGCGATAATTTTGCCACAATTGGAGCCCGACCGATCCGCTCTGTCGGGTTTCGCCACGGGCCGGCCGCCGCCGTTGAGCCACGCTCGGTTGAGCCAATATCGGTGTGGCGCGTTTCCGTCAGGTCGCTTGGCTGATCGATCGGGAGCTCGCCATGACGTTTGACTGGAGGCGCATCGGCCGAGCCACGCTTTTAGGGGCCGCGCTCGTCGCCTTCGGCGCCGAACCGGGCGCCGTTGCGGCTCAGCCCGCTATCCGAGACACGCTCGCCGACGCGTCGACGATCGACCGCAGCCATCGGCGGGCCTATTGCGACGCTCAGCTTCGGGCGCTGAAGCAAAGCGCGGGCCTCGGGGACGGCCAGTCGGACCAGGCTTTCATGGAGACCTGTCTGGCTGACGTGGATCCCGTCGCCGTCTTGCCAGGTCCTGCGGCGGTGATGAACGCCCCGGTAGGCTCGACGGGGGTCTGCAACGACGGAACCTATTCGTCCGCTATTCGCAGAGACGGCGCGTGTAGCGCCCACGGCGGCCTGGCGCGGTGGTTTGGCCAATAGCCGATTAGATGACGTGCTCCGGCTCCAGCGGGCAGGCGTAGGCGGCGTCCGTCTCTACCTGGAGCGTCGTGTGGCCGATGCCGAACTTATGATGCAGGTCGTGGCATACCTCGGATAGGAAGGCGTCGCTGGGGTGGCCGCCGGGCATCAGGAGATGGCAGGTCAGCGCCGTTTCGGACGTGGACATGGCCCAGATGTGGAGATCGTGCAGCCGTTCCACCCCTGGAAGGGATGCGAGATAGCCCCGAACATCGGACGGTTTGATGCCGCCGGGCACCGCATCCAGCGCCATGTCGAGCGACTCCCGCAACAAGCCCCAGGTCCCCCAGACAATCAGACCTGAAATCGCCAAACTGACGATGGGGTCGAGCCAGGCCCAATGGGTTAGCACGATGAGCCCTCCGGCGATCACGACGCCGGCGGCGACCATGGCGTCGGATACCATGTGGGTAAAGGCGCCGCGTACGTTCAGATCGCCCTTACGTCCGGACGCGAACAGCGCCGCCGTCACGCCGTTGACCAGGATGCCCGCCGCAGCGACGATCATTACGGTTACGCCCGCTGGCGCCTCGGGCGCGAACAGACGCCGCGCCGCCTCCGCCGCCACCGCGCCCGTGATCACCAGGAGCACTACGGCGTTGAACAGGGCCGCCAGCACGGAGGTCGAGCCGAGCCCATAGGTGTAACGCTCGCTGGGACTCCTCTGAGCCAGGACGCTCGCCGTCCAAGCCACGACCAGCCCCAGTACATCGCCCAGATTGTGCCCTGCGTCTGCGAGGAGCGCGACGGAATGGCCGAGCACGCCGAAGACAGCCTCCGCCAGCACGAACCCGATGTTCAGCACGGCGCCGATCGCGAACGCCGGTCCAAAGTTGGCCGGCGCATGGTGATGGTGGTGGCCGTGATGGCGCCCGTGGTCATGGACATGGCGATGACGATCGGCGGGCGCTGCATCGTCGTTATGCGCATGGCCGTGGTGGTTATGGTCATGGTCGTGGTGATGATCGTGATCGTGATCGTGGTTTGGGGGGCTCATGAGTCGCGTCGCAATCCTGGCTCTGTAGGTCGAGCTTACATTGAACCAAAGCCTGCGATCCAACCTTTTGGCCGTCGCTCACAAGCCCGGTCGCTTAAGAGAGCGTGACAGGCCGCGACCGCCTGGGTTAGAACCATATCGTCGCGGGCGTGATGTAGTGGTAGCCTGGCAGCTTCCCAAGCTGCTCGTGCGGGTTCGATTCCCGCCGCCCGCTCCAGCTTGTCCTCGTCGGACGTATCAGTCCGCCGACGCGAGACGTCGCCGCTGGTCCTCAAGGACGGCGGCCAGCGTGTCATCCAGGTCAATGGCCGGAGCCCAATTCAGGGTCTTTCTCAAGTAGGCGGCGTCGCCGATCGCCTTGGGGACGGAAGTGCGCCGTAGCCGTCGCGGATCGACCCGGACCTCGATCCGGGTCCGCGCCTGACCCAGCAGCCGCTCCAGAAGGTCGCCAATACGAACCGCCTGGCCTGACGCGACATTGAAGACCTCGCCGGGTCTCAGTATCGCCCTGGCGTCGAGCGCCAGGGTATAGGCGCGCACAACATCGTTGACGTCCAGAAAATCCCGCTCCTCATCCAGGGCGCCGACAGACAGCATCGGCGGTTGGAGGCCGGCCTCGATCCGCGCGATCTGGGCCGCGAAACTGGGTGCGACAAAGCTGACCGACTGGCCCGCTCCGATGTGATTGAAGGGGCGCATAACAGTGGCGGAGAGGCCGTTGGCGGCGGCTTGGCGTACCAGGATATCCGACGCAGCCTTGCTGGCGGCATAGGGGTTGATCGGCTGAAGCAGAGCCTGTTCCGTCACAGGCGCGCCCGACGTTAGGCTTGCGCCGTAGACTTCAGCGCTGCTCACATACAGAAGATGCGCCTTAGGCACATGCTGCTGCATCGCTAGGACGAGGTTCAGCGTGCCGCCAAGGTTGATGTCCCAGGCCAGACGTGGAGACTGTACGGAGGTCGTGACAGCGGCGATGGCGGCCAGATGAACGACCATATCCGGCCGCACCGCTTCGATATAGGCCGCGACGGCGTCTGCGTCGGCGATGTCGAGGCCCTCGCCATCGGCCGTGGGGGGGGCTGGGAGGTCGATCGCCCAATCCGGACGGTTCTGCGCCACGGCGGACGCCAGGTAACGCCCGACAAAGCCTTGGCCGCCCGTAATCAGCAGTCGCGGGCCGGCCGCCACCTCCCCCATAGCGTCAGCCCTAACGGCGTCGCAAACGCTGGAGGTCCGCCTCGACCATCTCGGTGACCATGGACGTCAGCGAGGTCTCCGCGGACCAGCCGAGCACCGCCTTGGCCTTGCTGGGGTCGCCGAGCAGAACATCCACCTCGGCGGGACGAAACAGCTTGGGGTCGATCACCAAGTGTTCGTCCAGGTTCAGGCCCACATGGGCGAAGGCGATTTCGCACATGTCGCGCACCGACGTGGTCTGGCCCGTCGCCACGACATAATCGTCCGCCTTATCCTGCTGGAGCATCATCCACATGGCCTTGACGTAATCGCGGGCGTGGCCCCAGTCGCGCTTGGCGTCGATGTTGCCGAGCGCCAGCTTATCCTGCAGACCGAGTTTGATCCGGGCGACGCCGTCGGTCACCTTGCGAGTCACGAACTCGATACCGCGAAGCGGGCTTTCATGATTGAACAGGATGCCGCTGCTGGCATGCATCCCGAAACTTTCGCGATAGTTCACCGTGATCCAGTGACCGTAGAGCTTCGCCACAGCATAGGGCGAGCGCGGATAAAACGGCGTTTTTTCAGACTGATGCGTTTCCTGGATCAGCCCATACATTTCCGAGGACGACGCCTGATAGACGCGAGCTGAGGGACAGGCCAGTCGCACAGCTTCGAGGGTGTAGGCGACGCCGACCGCAGTCACCTGCGCCGTGAGCAGCGGCTGATGCCAAGATGTGCCGACGAAAGATTGGGCGGCGAGATTGTAAACCTCGTCGGGCTGAATCTCCTGAATCAGCCGGACAATACTGGAAAGATCGGTCAGGTCGCCGTCGACGATCCTGACCTGATCTGCGACGCCGAGCCAACGCAGCCGCCCATCTTGCACGCCATCGCCGCTGGTTCGGCGCACCATGCCGTACACTTCGTAGCCTTTTTCGAGCAGAAGTTGCGTTAGATATGCCCCATCTTGCCCGGTGACGCCTGTAATAAAAGCTTTTGGCACGTTTTTTCCGTTAGTTGCTAGCGACATTAGGCCCGCTGCGAATAGGTTTTCGACGCGTTCAGATTTTCATCGACGCTCTAGCGCTGGAACCCGGCGTGTCAGGCGTATCTTAGGCGGCCACAAGTTAGCGCTCGTTTATAGAGGCGCTCGGAGAGCGTCAATGACCGCCAAAGTCGGGTCGCTATGTCGCAAGTTTTCGAGAGTTGATCCGCTCCACAAGGGGCTGCGCGTCGCCCCGAACACACACGCACCCGCCCGCAGCGCCTTCGCCGTCACACCCTCGTCGCTCCGCCAGCAATACGGCCTTAAGCGAAGCCGAGTCAGTCAGTTAGCCATTTTTGGGTCTTGTCCGCCGGATAAGGCCCCTCCAGGGACGGCAAGGCTTGGAGTTAAATTTTAATCTGGATCGGCTAGAGGTCGATAGCCGGCTCATTGTTTTAGGCGTGGACCGTTTTGCCCGGCGAAGGCGTCACGTGAAGGCTTAGAGCGAAGTGGTTGTGCACGACAGCGATATTGGGAGGCGCCTCCTTGTCCGCTCGGGCGCCATGTCGCTAAGGCCCACCCCAAGCCGGCTTGGGACGGCGATGGATGTCGCCATCGCTCTGGCCGGTATCGTCATGTTTTTGCCGGCCTTCGTCCTGATCGCCATCGCTGTGGGGTTGGAGCGCCGGGGTCCGATCGTTTTCGCCCAGCACAGAATTGGTCTGCACGGCGTCGCCTTCAGGCTCTACAAATTCAGAAGCATGGATGTCGATGGCGATCGGATTTTTTCCGATTACATCTTGTCCAATCCGGACGCTGCGGCGGAATGGGCGCGCGACCACAAGCTGCAACGCGACCCCCGCGTCACGCCCCTGGGTAGCTTTTTGCGCAGGTCGAGCCTCGATGAGCTGCCGCAGCTGTTCAATGTCCTCCTCGGCCAGATGAGTATTGTTGGGCCGCGCCCGATCGTCGCCGCCGAAGTGCCCAAATACGGCCGGTTCTTCTATTTTTACTGCTCGGTTAGACCCGGCATAACGGGCCTGTGGCAGATCAGCGGGCGAAACCACGTCAGTTACCGGCGCAGGGTGGCGATGGACACGGTCTACGCCAAAAGGAAATCCGTCCTGCTCGACCTCAAGATCATGGCCGCGACCATCCCCGCGGTACTGCGGCGGACAGGCTCGTATTGAACGCCTGACGCGGCCGATGTCGAACGTCGTCTATAGCCGCCCCAGCCTGAGCGTTTCCACCAAATCGCCCGCAGCGAGGGCGCCGGCGCCGGGAGGGCGGCGGATCAGGGCGTTGGCGCGGGCGAAGACGGTGACCAGCGAGGAATCCTGGTCGGGGTACGGCGTCACGATCGGTTGGCCCTGTGTGTCGATCTCCCGCGCCGCGCGCATCCAGTGCTCGCGCGGGCCGGTCTGGGGCAGGGGAGCGGCGAGGCGGGCGGGCTCGAGCTTCAAGGCGGCGTCGGCGCCCTGCCAGGCGTTCAGCAGGGGGCGCAGGAACAGCTCCGCCGCCACCAGCCCCGACGCCGGATTACCAGGCAGGCCCAGGACGCGGCGACCGTCGCTCAGGCCTCCGAACCAAGTGGGCTTGCCGGGGCGCAGCGCAATCGACTCCACCGCCAGCGTCAAGCCAAGCCGCCGCAGCGCGGGTTTCACCAGATCGTAGTCGCCGACCGAGGCGCCGCCGACAGTGACGATCAGCTCGACGTCGAGATCGCAGACGCTGGCGACGATGGCCGCTTCGTCATCCTTGGCCGGCGCCAGCCGGATCGGCGTCCCACCCCAGCTCGAGATCAGGCTCGCCAAGGCCGGGGTATTAGACTCGAAGATCTGCGTCGGCGTCGGCTCGGCTGAGCCGGGTTGCACCAGCTCCTCCCCGGTCGTCAGGATCGCGATCCGGGGGCGGGGGTAGACCAGCGCCTGCCCGCGGCCGGCCGAAGCCGCCAGAGCCAAGCGCCAGGCGTCCAGCCGCATACCGGGTTCTAAGAGGGCGTCGCCGGCTCGGAAGTCTCCGCCGCGGGGTCGCACATTCGTACGGATCGCCGACGGCGGATCGGCGATGTGGACGGCGTCGTCGCGCCGCTCGGCCTGTTCCTGGATCACGACGGTGCAGCCTGCCGGAACCGGCGCGCCCGTAAAAATGCGTACCGCCTCGCCCGACCCAACAGGCGCCTCGAAGCCGCGGCCGGCCGCGCTTTCCCCGACGATGCGATACGACCCTGCGGCGCCCGGATCGCTTAGCGGTATCGCCCAGCCGTCCATAGCCGACGCGTCGAACGGCGGCTGGTCCCGAACCGCGCGGATCGGCTCCGCGAGCACCCGGCCGGTCGCATGATGATCGAGCGTTGTGGTTTCAGGCGGGCCTGGCGTCGCCGCCGCCAACATGCGTCGCCGCGCCTCCTCCACCGTCAAGTTTTTGGTCAAGGCCGAAGCTCGTCTTCACGATGAAAGTCGCCCGATACGCCGCCAGTCTTCTCCAGCAGCCGGACGTGATCGATCGTCATGGCCTTATCGGCCGCCTTCAGCATATCGTAGAGCGTCAGAAGCGCCACGGAAACGGCGGTGAGCGCCTCCATCTCGACCCCTGTTTGGCCCAGGGTCTTTACGCGGGCCACGACAGCCAGGCCGACCGCATCCGGCGCCGCCGAAATCTCGACCTTCACCGAGGTCAGGGCGAGGGGATGGCAAAGCGGGATCAGGTCCGAGGTCCGCTTGGCGGCCATCACCCCGGCGATCTCGGCGGCGGCTCGCACATCGCCCTTCTTGGCTCCGCCTTGAAGCGCCAGGGCCAGGGTGGCGGGCGCCATGCGGATCAGGCCCGCCGCGATGGCGACCCGCGCGGTCGAGGCTTTGTCGGACACATCGACCATGCGCGCACGGCCTTGATCGTCCAGGTGGGTGAGGGCGTCGGCCATGGCGGTATAGATTACTTTTCCAGCAGGCGCGGCATCAGCTCGACCATGTTGCAGGGGCCGTGGCGGCTGTCGAGCTGGGGGCCGATCACCGACCAGCCGTCCTTGCATGCGCCGTTGGAGCCCGGCAGGCAGAAGACGAAGGCGCCCCGGATCAGGCCCGCCGTCGCCCGCGACTGCAGGGTCGAGAGGCCGATGGCGGCGTAGCTGACCATGTGGAACACGACCGAAAAGCCTTCGATCCGCTTGTCGAACAAGGGTTCGAGCGCCTCAGGTGTGACGTCGCGGCCGGTCAGACCTGTGCCGCCCGTGGTGACGATCGCCTCGGCGCCCTCGTCGATCCAACCGTTCACCCGAGCGCGGATCGCCTCGATATCGTCGCGCACCAAGTCGCGACCGACCAGAATGTGGCCGGCGCCGGCGATCCGATCCGCGAGGATATGGCCGGAGGTATCGCTCTCCTCGTCCCGCGTATCCGAGACGGTGAGGACGGCGATGCGTACGGGCTTGAACGGACGGCTCTCATCGATCCGACCGCCGCGGGTGGGCAGTGGGGCGATGTTGGGGATGGGCGCGTTCATCGGCGATCCTTCAGGCTTGCGGGCGCAGGGGCGTCGTCCCAGCGCGCAGCGTCTAGATAGTCCTCTGGCCTGGGTTCGATCCAGCGTGCGCCATCGGCCTCATGGGATTTCTTCCAAAATGGCGCACGGCTTTTCAGATAGTCCATCAGCTGATCCGCCGCCTCGAACGCGGCGCGGCGATGGGGAGCGGCCGTGGCGACGAAGACGATGGGTTCGCCGGGCGGCAGCCGGCCGACGCGGTGGACAATCAGTACGTCGATCAAGCCATGGCGCTCGGCCGCCGCGTCGGCCATGCGGCCGATCTCCAGATCGGTGAAGCCCGCATAGGCCTCCAGCTCCAGCGCCTGGACCGTCTCGTCGTCCCCCCGTACCAGCCCCGTGAAGCTGACGACCGCGCCCACGTCGCGCCGGCCCTTACAAAACGCGGCGAGAAGATCGCCCGGCGCGAACGGCTCGCTCTGAAGGCGCACGGACACCCTAGCCGCCGCTCATGGGGGGCAGAAAGGCGACTTCGGCGTCGGCCGAAAGGGGGATGTCGCCGCGCACGATCGCCTTGTCCACCGCAGTCTGAACGCCGGGCCGGTCGAGCGCTTGGCCCAGCGCAAGGTCATCTCGCCGCAGCGCCGCCTTCAAGGCGGCCAGCGACGGCGGCGGCGACGCCAGCGTCCGCTCACGCCAGCCCGCCACGTCCTGCAGCGGCCCGAACAGCAAAACCCGCATGGGCTTCTCCTAGCCCCCGGTTGTCGACATGTGGCGCGCGACCGTGGGCCGTACGCCCGGCGCGATGTGGAAGTCGTGCGCCTTGGGTTTGAGGGCGACGCCCTGGCGGATCGCCGCGATCAGGGCGTCATCGTCGGGCGACGCCCGTAGCGGCGCGCGCAGGTCGGTGGCGTCGTCTTGGCCGAGGCAGGTGTGCAGGGTGCCCGTGCAGGTCACCCTCACCCGGTTGCAGGTGTCGCAGAAGCTGTGGCTGAGCGGGGTGATGAACCCGATGCGCCGCCCGGTCTCCGCCACCGTGACATAGCGCGCCGGTCCGGCGCCCGGGCGCGCGGCGTCGTCCGATACCGGCTCCAGGGTCCAGACGGCGGCCAGCTGTCGGCGCACCTCGTCGAGGGAAACGAACTGGTCGCTACGATCGCCCTCGACCTCGCCCATCGGCATGGTCTCGATCAGGGTCAGGTCGAACCCCTGGCCGTGCGCCCAGCCTATCAGCGCGGGGATTTCGGCCAGATTATCCTGCCGCAACGCCACGGTGTTGATCTTCACGGCCAGACCCGCCGTCCGCGCAGCGTCGAGACCTGCCAACACCTTCGAAAGGTCGCCGCCGCGGGTCACGCGCGCAAACCGATCCGAGTCCAGCGTATCCAGAGAGACGTTGATCCGGCGTACCCCATGAGCGGCGAGATCGGCGGCGAACTCCGCCAGTCGCGTCCCATTGGTGGTAAGGGTCAGGTCCTTCAGAGCGCCGCTCTCCAGATGCCGCGACAGGCCCGCGACAAGCTGCATCAGACCTTTACGCACCAGCGGTTCCCCGCCGGTTAGCCGGAGCTTACGGACGCCCAGCGCGACGAAGGCCGAACACAGCCGATCCAGCTCCTCGATCGTCAGCACCTGGGCGCGCGGCAGGAAGGTCATATGCTCCGACATGCAATAGATACAGCGGAGATCGCAGCGGTCGGTCACCGAGATGCGTACATAGTCGATCGGCCGCGCGAAGGAGTCGACCATCGCCGCCGCCGGCGGCGTGCGCGACACAGCGTCATAGCCCCGGTCCGAGCGAAACTCGGGCAGGTTCGGCATCGCAGTCTCGGCGGCGAAATCGTAGGGTGGCGTCAACGCGGGCGACCTTTGAGGACGTCTATAGATGGACATCGTGGTGTGAACGTCAAACGACCAGACCAATGTCCGGGTCCAAAGACCGCGATTGGGCGTGCGCTCCGTCTCGAGGCTGTCGTTTTGGCCGCGGGCGCGGGCGCCCGGTTCGGCGGAGCGAAGCTGCTGGCGCCTTGGCGCGGCGGGGTGCTGCTGGAGGCCGCCCTGGCGTCGGCTTTCGCCGCGCCTGTGCGGCGCGTCACGCTGGCGGTCGGCGCCGAAGGCGAGCGAGTGGCGGCGGTGGCCGAGGCTTTCGCCGCCTGCCGGGGCGAGCTCGACCGTTTGACGATTGTTTCGACGTCCGACTGGGCGCTTGGCATGTCGGCGTCGCTCAAGCGCGCCGTCGCCGGCCTGGCGCCGGATGTGGAGGCTGTCTTTGTGTTCTTGGGCGATATGCCGCTGATCCCCTCTGGCGTTCCGGCCGCCCTGGCGGCGGCGCTGACGGGGGACGTCGTCGCCGCCGCGCCCGTGTTCGAGGGCGACCTTGGCCATCCGGCCCTGATCGGCGCGCCCTTGTTTCCCGCGATCGCCGGCCTGGAGGGGGATCGCGGCGCGCGCCGCCTGCTGGAGGCGCTGGGGCCGCGACTGGCGCGTGTGACGGCGCTGGACCGTGGCGTCGTGTTCGATGTCGATACCCGGGCAGCTCTGGCGGAGGCGCGCTGATGGAGGTGTTTCCGGCCTTCATTCCCCTGGCCGGCCGCCGGGTGGTTATCGCCGGCGACGGCGAGGCGGCGGAGGCGAAGGCCCGCCTGTTCGACGGCTCGCCGGCCATCGTCGCGCGAATCGCGGCCGACGACGCCGTGCACGCGGACGCCTATGTCGGCGCGGCGTTAGCCTTCATCGCCGGGACTGAAGCCTTCTGCATCGCGGCGGCGGCGGCGGCGCGGCGGGCTGGCGTCCCCGTGAACGTGGTGGATCGCCCCGCCATGGGCGACTTCCAGACGCCGGCGATCGTGGATCGCGGCGCGGTGGTGGCGGCGATCGGCACTGGCGGATCGGCGCCGCTTCTGGGCACGCGCCTGCGCAATGCGCTGGAAGCCCAATGGCCCCAGCGGCTGGGCGACATCGCGATGCTGTTTCGAACCCTCCAGCCCGAAATTCGGGCCAAGCTTCCCGATCTGGATGCGCGCCGGGCCGTCCTGCGCGCCGTATTGGACGGGCCAGCCGCGGAGGCGGCGCTGGCGGGCGACATGGCTGAGGCGCTGGCAGTGGCGCGGGCGGCGCTAGACCGTCCCCTGCCGCCGGTGGGGCGTCTGTGGCGGCTACAGGCGCCCGCCGACGTCGAGCTACTGTCGTTGCGCGCGCTGCGCGTGCTGGGCCGCGCCGACCGCATTGTAGCGAGCGACGCCGCGCCGGCTGAACTTTTGACGCTGGCCCGACGCGACGCCTTTCGATCCGATCCGGCCGAGGTGTCTGGCGCGACCTTGGCGGCCTGGGTGGCCGACGGTCAGGCCGTGGTCCGCATCGTCGTCGGCGATGAACCAACCCCCGACCTGGCCGACGCCGAAGGCTCAGGATTGACCGCCAACCCCCTCCCTACATCGTTAGATCCGTAAAGGTCAAAATCGAGCTGAGCCGGAACAAAGTTAAAGCCAAGACGTTAGGGAAATAGCCGCGCTTGGCGGTGGGTCTTTTTGGGGAGTGGAGACCATGCTCGGCTGGGCTCTCGTTTTCTTAATCGTCGCCTTGGTGGCGCTTTATCTTGGTTTCTTCGCGCTCGCAGGCTTGGCGGCGATGATCGCAAAGCTGCTGTTCGTGATTTTCCTGGTGCTATTGGTGGTCAGCTTTATCGCGCGGGCCTTGCGCGGCGGTTCGGTGATGTAGCGAGCTTGCGATTAAACGCCGCTTCGGACCCTGTCTGGAGCGGCGTTTTTAGGCGTGTTGGATGTCGGGTCTGCGAAGGGCCGCGTCGCCGGCGGCGTGTAAAGCTTTCGCACATCGCGCGTATTCAGATCTTGGCCTGAGGGATGGTTCACCGCCCCCATCCGGGGCGCCTGGATCAGCCAATAGGCGCCCAGCGCCACGATGGCGAGCGACAGAGAGATAACCAGAATCCAGATGGCGCCGGTGCGCTGGGCCCCGCGAGCCTGCACCACATTGAGCGCTACGGCGTCGCCGGCGGGGTTGTGCGCCGGATCGGGCGCGGACGAGATGGGCGGCGTGGGGGACATCTCAACCTCGACGAGGGCTTGGCGACGCGATCCGTCTCGATCGTGACGCCGGGTTACAAACGTCCCAGCTGTTGCACTGTTCCGGCGAGCGGCTGTCAGGGGGTGCGGTCCAAAGTCGCCCCGGCCCTGTAGAAAATAGCCCGCATCCACGGAACCGGCTCGGTGTGGACGGGTTATCAGGCGTGCGGAAGCGGCGACGCCCCCCCGACCAAGGCTGGCTCTGCCGGCCTGCCGCTTCCGCGCCCCTCTCTCCATGTCTGCGACCAAGGCTAGACAGGCGAGGTTTTAACCGACATCTCGGATCGATGAGCGTCGCCTTCACCAAGGAGGAGGACAGCGAGTCGGCTGCGGCCGCGCTGCCCGACCGTCCGATTTCTCCGCATCCCAACCTCGTAACCCCTGACGGCCTGGCCCAGCTCGAAGCGGCGCTGGCCGCGGCGCGCGCGGCTTACGCCGCGGCGCAGACGGACGGCGAGGTGAAGACCGACCGAACCGCCATGGCGCGCGCGACGCGGGATTTGCGATATTACGCCGCGCGCAGAGCGTCGGCGCGAGTCGTTCCGCCCACGCCAAATTCCGACCGCGTGACATTTGGCGCTGCAGCGACGATTACGCGCGCGGACGGACGGGTCCAAACCTTCCGCATCGTCGGTGAGGATGAAGCCGACCCGGCGAAGGGTAGCATCTCCTACATTTCACCGCTGGCGGCCGCGCTTTTGGGCCGTGAGGTGGGCGATGTCGTGACCGTGAGCGGCGGCGACGTCGAAATCACCGCCTGCGCTACAGACGCCGCAATAGACCCAGGGCGTTGACGGTCAGGAAGATGAGCGACCACGGAAGGACGACCGCGCCGGCCAGGATCGCCGCGCGAACCGGGCGCGGCCATTTTCCGATGTCGGGCTCCGCAAGCGCCGCGCCAGGCGGCGATTGAGCGAACGCGGCCTCAAGATGGAAACGGAGCCGATGCGCGCCGGACTCGACCGGCGTGGACGCCGCGGTCGCCATCTCAATGCGCGCGGACGACGCCTTTGGCTGGGACCCCGCGAGCGCTGTCGGTTCAGTCGTCGTCTTTAGAGCCGCCATGTCGATCTCCCGTGTTCGCACTTAAGCGCGTCCCGGTAAGCCAAACGTGCACGGAAATGGTTTCCAGCCTATAAATCGGCGTCTATCGCATCGGAGCTGGATCGCCCTATGTCGTATGCCTCAGGTCGCTCGACCGTCTCTCGCCGACGCCTGCTGAAGGGTGCGGCGCCGATCGCCTTGGCGTCGACGTCCACGCGCGCTCTAGCGGCGGCGCCGGTCGCCTCCATCGCGCCGTTCCCGATCGAAGCCGTCAGGCTGAAGCCCTCCGCCTTTCTGACGGCGCTCGACGCCAACCGCCGTTACCTGCTCGAGCTCGACCCCGACCGGTTGCTGCACAATTACCGCACCCAGGCCGGCCTCGAGCCCAAGGGCGCGGTCTACGGCGGTTGGGAAGACGACACCATCGCCGGCCATACGCTGGGCCACTACCTTAGCGCGCTGAGCCTGATGCACGCTCAGGTCGGCGATGCGGCGTGCGCGGGCCGGGTGCGTTACATCGTCGGCGAGCTGGCGCTCTGCCAGGCCCAGGCGCCGGACGGGTTCGTCGCAGGCTTTACGCGGCGGCGCGACGGGCGAACCGAAAACGGCAAGCTGTTGTTCGAGGAGATCAAGCGCGGCCAGATCCACTCCACAGGCTTCGACCTGAACGGCGGCTGGTCGCCGCTCTACAACTGGCACAAGCTGATGGCGGGCCTGTTGGACGCGGACCGCTATTGCGGCGAGCGCCGGGCCATCGCCGTCGCCGAAGGACTGGGCGGCTATATCGAGGGCGTGTTCGCACCTCTTGACGACGCCCAGACGCAAAAGGTGCTGGCCTGCGAATACGGCGGGCTGAACGAGTCCTTCGCCGAGCTGTACGCCCGCACGGGCCAGCGCCGTTGGCTGGCGCTATCGCAGCGGATTTATGACCGCAAGGTGCTCGATCCCCTGGCGGACGGCCAGGACGACCTCGCCAACCTGCACGCCAACACCCAGATCCCCAAGTTGATCGGCCTGGCGCGCCTCTATGAGATCACCGGCGATCCCCGCTACGCCAAGGCCTCGCAGACGTTTTGGACCTTGGTCACGAGCCGCTACAGCTACGTCATCGGGGGCAACGGCGACCGGGAGTATTTCCAGGCGCCTAATTCCATCTCCAAACACATCACCGAGCAGACCTGCGAGAGCTGTAACAGCTACAACATGCTGAAGCTGACGCGGCGTCTGTACGCTCAGGATCCCAAGGCGTCGTATTTCGACTATTACGAGCGCACCCACCTGAACCACATCTTGGCGCAGCAGAATCCGGCGACTGGGATGTTCTCCTATATGACTCCGCTGATGTCGGGGGAGGCGAGGGCCTATTCCAAGCCGTACGACGATTTCTGGTGCTGCGTCGGCACGGGCATGGAGAGCCATTCCAAGCATGGCGACTCGATCTATTGGCGCCGTGGTCGAGACGCCCTGTTCGTCAATCTCTACATCCCGTCAGACTTGACTTGGGCCGATCAGGGCGCCCGCTTCGATCTCAGCACAGACTATCCAGCGTCTGGACGGGTGCGGTTTTCGGTGGTGGAGCGGCGACGCCGCGGCGCCTTCACCCTGGCCTTGCGCATCCCGGCCTGGGCGAACGGCATGGAGCTGAGCGTGAACGGCGACGCTCTGAGCGCTCAGCCTGCGGCGGACGGCTACGTCCGCGTCCGTCGATCCTGGCGCGCTGGGGATGTCGTCGAGCTGAACCTGCCCTTGCAGCCGCGCATAGAGCCGACCGCCGACGATCCATCGACGCTTGCGATTCTGCACGGTCCCCTGGTGCTGGCGGCCGATCTGGGTCCGGCGGACCAACCCTATGCCGGTGTCGCGCCGGCGTTGGTGGGGGCTTCGGTGCTGGAGGGCCTGGCGCCGATCGACGGCCAGCCCGGCGTCTATCGCACCCACGGCCTTGCGCGCCCCGCCGACCTGACCTTAAGCCCCTTCGCCGCCCAGCACGAACGCCGCACAGCCGTCTATTTCAAGAGCTTTACGCCGGCCGGCTGGCAGGCCGAACAGGCCGCTTATCTGGCCGACCAGGCGAAGGCGCAGGCGGTGGCGGCCCGCTCCGCCGATGTGATGCACTTGGGCGAAATGCAGGCCGAGCGCGACCACGATCTAACGTCGGACATCTCCTATCCCGTCGTTTACCGCGGTCGAAACGGCCGCGACGCCCGCTCGGGCGGCTATTTCCAGTTCCGACTGAAGACGCGACCGGGACCGTTGGTTCTGCAGGCGACCTATTGGGGCGAAGAACGCAACCGCAGCTTCAAGATCCTGGTCGACGGCGTCCCCATCGCCGCGGATCGACTGACCGGCGACCACCCGGGCGCCTTCTTCGAGCGCGACTACCCCATTCCCCTTGCGCTGACCCAAGGCAAGGCCTCCATCCTGGTCCGCTTCGCGCCCGACCCAGACCACACCGCGGGGCCGGTATTCGGCGTACGGCTGTTCACGGCGGAGGCGGCGACGTCGGCTTGATCGCGCTTACAGGGTCGCCAATTCCTTAGCCAGGCTGTGCAGGCTGATGGCCTCCAGGTCGGGAGAAAGCGGATACCGCTCTTGGCCGCCGTTGACGACAAGCCGGCGGGTGGGCTGCACATCGTCGCACGCCATATGGAACCCGCGCTCCGGTCGGGCGGTCAGCCCGCGCTTAATCTCAATCGCCCAAAGGCCGTGTTTGGGGATTTCCAGCACGAGGTCGATCTCGGCCCCGGCCGCCGTCCGGTAGAAGCTCGCTTTTGTGTTATCTGGCGCGGCGGCGAGGAGGTTTTCGATCACGAAGCCTTCCCAACTGGCGCCCACGACCGGGTGACCCGACAAATCGTTGTAGTCGGCGACGCCTAAGAGCGCGTGTAGCAGACCGCTGTCGCGAACGAACACCTTGGGGGATTTAACCAAACGCTTGCCCAGGTTGCCATGAAACGGCTGCAAGCGACGCAAAAGCAACAGATCCACCAGCAGATCGATATATCGGGTCGCCGTGGTGGTGCTGATCGAGAGCGACATCGCCAGACGCGACGCATTCAAGAGTTGCCCTTGATTATGCGCGAGCATGGTCCAGAGCCGGTCCAGCGTCTCGGCGGGGATGCGCGGGCCAAATTGGGGCACGTCGCGTTCAAGATAGGTGCGGATGAAATCCTTGCGCCGCGCCAGGCTCTCGGCGTCATCGTCGGCGAGGTAGCTGTCCGGAAACCCGCCCCGCACCCAAAGCCTGTCCTGATCTTGGCGGTCGTAGACGACCTCCAAAACGTCGAACGGCCCCATATCGACATAGGCGATCCGCCCGGCCAGCGTTTCGCCGGACTGACGGAGCAGATCGATCGCGGCCGACCCCAGTATCAAGAACCGGCCGGTGCGCCGCCCTTCGCGACGTCCCTCGTCTATCAAGCCGCGCAGCGTTTGAAACAGCTCGGGCGCGCGGTGGATCTCGTCGAGAATCACCAGCCGGTCGGCATAGGCGTTGAGAAACAGCGCCGCGGAACTGAGCTTCTCCCGATCCTCGCGGGCTTCAAGGTCGAGGTAGAGAGATGGCGTGGTCTCGGCGATCTCGAACGCTAATGTGGTCTTGCCCACCTGACGAGGCCCGATCAGGGCGACAGCCGCCTGGCGAGCCAGGGCGCGTTTGACGGGTTGGAGAGCGCGACGCGGGATCATCCTAGTAAATTAAACACGAAATATTCAATTTGCTAGGATGGTGCGTCAGGCAAGCGGATTCACTGTCATGGTCATCTCAAGGATCGCCCCGGGCGTTCGTGCTCGGCGCGCTAGCCTCCCACAGATTGGCGGCCGGCATTTTTGGAGGCGAAGGGGCCGGGCAGCCGAACATGGCGTTGCTCCTATATCCCGTGCAGGCGACGTAGCCATCGGGAATGGGGCCTTGCAGAGTCGCCCGCTTAGCCTCTTGAGCCTTTGCAACGGCGTCAAACTGCGCCCGCTTCAAGGGATCGATGAACGACGCGGACGTCAGCCCTTCGGGCCCCTCGGCGTACTCACGGTGGCAGGCGTCGGAGTGTTCGGATGGCCCCAATGGCCCCCGAGACGCCGAGCAGGCGGCAAGCCCTTGAAGCGCCTGTCTGACCGCAGCGGAAACGTCTGATGTCGTGGGGGAGGCGGTCGCCGGCTCGGATGTAACCGCCGGGGCTGAACGCGCTTTTGGGAGCGGCTCGGGCGCCGAAAGCATGTACGCACGCGCCTGGGTGCGATCTACAGCCGTGGTCGAATCGGGGACGCGGGTTCCATTGGGTCGAGATGTGTTGGTCGGCACGCGAGCGCGATCTATGTCTTGTTGCGATGTAAACGTAATGATCGTATCGCTTGTCTGATTGACGTCGCCTGTCCAAAGCGTCCGACCTTGTGTCGTCAGTATGAGGAGCAGAATAACTAAATTGACCGTCAAAGCGATCGCGACGGCGACAAGTCTTGAACGCCAGATCGCCGCGCCGGTCATGCCGCTCCCCCAATTTATATTGGCCAGGAAAATAGGTAACTTTCGTTTCCGGCCCAAATATGACAGCTTGAAAACTGACGAGTTGCCTGGAGGCCTGCTGAGACGCTCCGCTGAGTTCAACCTGTCAGACATTGGGTTCGGTCGCGCTCCAGGATAATCTTTCTACCCATGTTTCGCCGTCTGATCCTGCTGGTGCTTTTGGCGGCTCTGTTGGGGGGCGCCATGATCTCGGTGTGGATACCGGCTTTCATTTATCGACCGACTCCGCTAGCCCGCCCAGACCCGGCGGCTTGGGGATTACCTACGGCGCGCGTTGTCACGATAAGGTCAGGGCCTTCTGACCGGCTCTTCGCTTGGTGGGTTCCACCGCCAAATCAATGGGCTCCGGTTGCGCTCATCATCCATGGCCGATCCGCCAACGTTTCGACGCGGGCGCCTATCGCCGCCAAGCTATCCGCCGATGGATTTGGCGTCCTCCTCTTCGACTATCGCGGATATGGGCGCAGTACGGGACGATCGAACGAGGCCAGCCTCGGTGTGGATTCTCTAGCCGCTTACGCCTGGCTTCGGCAGGCCGGCGTGCAGCCCAGACAGATCGTCGTCATCGGTCAGTCCCTGGGAGACGCTCCCGCCGCGCAGTTGAGCGCTTCACGTCCCATCAGGGCCCTGGCGCTCGTCTCGCCGTTCACCAGCCTGCCCGGCGCCTTGGCTGACCGACTGCACCTGGACGGGCTGCGATACATGCCCTGGCCAAGGAATCGTTTCGATGTCGAGGCGAGCATAAGGCGTCTCCATGTGCCGGTGCTGTTCATCGTCAGCCGAGATGACGGCCTTGTCCCGTACGACAATAGTCGAAAGCTTGCGGCGAGTGTCAGCGATGCCCGCTGGCTAGAGGCGGACCGATACAGACACGACGGCCTTCTGGCGGCGGTCGCCAAGACAGGTCGCCTATCGCAAGCGCTCAAGGCGCTGTTCTAAAGCGAGCGGCGGCAATGACCCTGACTCACGAGCGCTGTGCTGCGTTTACCCGTAGACCTGGGTGCGTTTTAACCGTATAGAAATATCATGATCCCACCGCTCAAATTCGAATGGGACGAGGAAAAGGCGGCGGCGTCATCGGCCGATATTAAAGGGGGTCACGTTCCCTTTCCCTTTGCTGTCGAAGCCTTCTACGAGGCCCATCGCGTTTTTCTGCAGGACACGCGTAGGGATTACGGCGAGGCCCGTTACTGGCTTTTCGCCGCGCCTCAAGGCGTTCCGCTGCGGGTGACCTATGTCGTTCGGGGCGACGTCACGCGCATCATTTCCGCCCATGTCATGACCAAGAAAGAACGGAGCTGAGCATGGCTATTGTGAAGTATGAGCGCACCGCGCCCTATACGCTGAACCCCGCTGATCGCGACACGCTTCTATCCCTCACCGACGAGCAGATAGAGGCCGCGGCTGATCCAGACGACAAACCGCTCACGGGCGCCGAACTGTTCCGCCTCAAGGTCGCGCGGCTGGCTAAAGAGGCTCGCGCGCGGGCGGGCTTATCTCAAACCAAGTTTGCCGACGCCTATAGGATCAAGGTCGCCCGTATTCGGGATCTGGAACAGGGGCGCGTCGAGCCTGATAGCGTCGTGGTGGCCTACCTGTCGTTGATCAAGGACGACCCGGAACGCGCCCGCCTCATCCTACGGGACTCGCCGGTGCTGACTTAGCGCCATCACCCCCGCGGCGGCGTCCACCCCTTCGCCTGGGCGATATAGTCCGCCATCGCGTCGCGGTGAGCGTCGAACGTGTCGTCCACCACAGTCAGCGTCGGGATCGCGCGCTGGTCCGGCTTGATGCGGGGGTCGTAAACCCCAAAGCCGGACTCGTGCACGCCGGCGCTGCCGCGGCCGGGCGCCGGGCGGCTCAAGTGTTGGAAGCTGCGGATGTAGGCGTCGGCGCCCGCGGGGAATTGGGCGTAGCGGACGACTTGGGACATGGGGATATAGGCCATCTGGGCGTCGAACAGCATTTCGCCGATGGCGGGAATGCCCGGATGGCGCGCCGCCAGGTCGGCGACCAGCGTGCGGGTTCCTTCGTTCATGTCGGCCTTGCGGTTGTTCTCCCAGGCGCCGGCGATATCGAGGAAGTAGCCATCCACGCCGAACCGCTCGATCACCGCCGAGATCCGTCCGCTCAGCCAGCGGCGCCAGGACTCCACCCCCAGGTTCATGAACGGCGACCAGCCTTCGTTGCGGCGGTCGTTGTCCCAATCCACCCAGTTCAGGTCGAAGGCGTCGCCGTCGATATGTTCGGTGACGGCGTCGGACATGGCGGAAAAGGCAGGCCAGCCCTTGTTGGCGGAATTGGCGCCGAACATGGGGACAAAGCGAAAGCCCATAGCGTGGCCCTGGTCGATCAGGCGCTTGAACCCCTCGTCGCCGCCCATACGCGGGTCGGTCAGATAGTTGGGATAGTTCCAGTAGTAGCGTCCGTCCCAAGCCGGCAGGAACACCATCGCCTGGCGGGGATCGATCTGGGTGGCGACCCAGCGCAAGGTTTCAAGCGCTTTGGCGTAGGCGTTGTAGATATAGCCGGTCCAGTGGGCGCCGTGGATCGAGACCACCAGCTTCAGGTCGCGCATCCAGGCCGGGGCGTCCGGGCGGGTCTCCCAGCGCGGAATCCCGTAAGCCTTGGCGACGTGGGCGAAGTGCGCTTGCGCCGTCCTATCGACGCTCTTCGCAGGCCCGACACGCCAGGGGCAGGATTGCAGGGTGTTGGCGCGCGTCCACCCCTCGCGCTCGTAGATCAGCTCTACCCGGTAGCCGTCCGGACCCGGCTGGAACAGGAAGCGGGCGGGACGCACCTCAGTCTGGCGCGCGGCGAGTTCGAAGGTGCGGCCGTCTGGCGCCTTCAAGACGATCAAGGGTGTGCTTAAGCCGCCGAACAGCTCGGGGTACTCGAACACCACCTCGTCGTCGCCATGGTCCTCGAAAGCGCCGCACCCGACAGAGAGCGCGCCCCGCGGCAAGCCCCGAACGATGGTGGCGACCGACTTGATGGGGGTGGGCGTCTGCGCCGCCACCCGCCAGGTCAAGACGCCATCGTCAGCGCGCTGGACCTGCGCCGTCAGCCGCCCTTGGGCCGGTTGCTGGCCGCCGGCGCCCAACAAACCCTCACAGGTCAGCTGGACCGAGCCGTCGGCGCGGCGATCCACGGTCGTGCGTGCGGCGTCGATGGCGTAGGCGTTCTCAAAGGTGTGGACGCGGAATGAAATCAGAAGGCCATCGATTTCGACCGAGGGCTCGGGAAAGTCGAAGCCGAATTGCATCGCCGACGCGCCCCGCGCCGGGGTGTAGACACCGCTTCGCGACGTCAGGCGTTTCAGCGGCGAGGCCGCGCCGATGGCGGCGGCCGGTGCGACGCCGGGGCTCAAGGCCGCGACGGTCGAGGACATCAGCAGGTCGCGCCGTGAGGGATCGGCCAAGGTCGCCACCAATGACTGAGGTTCAACGCGCCGGCGCCGGCGTAAGGGCCGGGTCGAGCGAGGGGGCGAAGGTCGGGGGAACGAAGCCGGCTCCGGTGCGCTCGAACGCTTCGCCGAGCGCCAACACCGTCGCGTCCTGCCCGGCGGAGGCGATGAAGGATAAGCCTACCGGCAGTCCCTCTACCTGGCCCATGGGCACGGTGAGGTGGGGATAGCCGGCCACCGCCGGAAAGGTGCTGAACGAGTCCGGCGAATGGTCCCCGTCGATCAGGTCGATCCGCCACGCGGCGCCCGTCGTCGGCGCGAGCAGGGCGTCCAGACGACGATCGGCCATCAGCTTGTCGATGCCCTCAGGTCCGGCCAGCCGCTTTGAGTCGGCTAAAGCAGCCTTGTAGGCGGGATCGTCCAGGCCGCCGGTCTGTTGCGCCTTAAGGAAGATGTCTTGGCCGAACAGCGTCGTTTCTTCCGCGTGGGCGCTGTTGAACGCAATCAGGTCGGCCAGGGTGCGCGAGGTCACCGCCGAGGGAGCCCCCGCCAAATAGGCGTCGATGCCGGCTTTGAACTCGGTGTTCAGAACAATGCCTTCGGCATGTCCCACCGGGCCGTCATCTGGCAGGCGGACCTCGACAAGTTCGGCCCCCGCGGCGCGCAGCCGCGCCAGGGCGGCCTCGTAGACGAGATCGACCTCCGGTTCGGCGCCCGGCGGAAACCGTAGTACGCCCAAACGTCGTCCGCGCAACGAGGCGGGCGAAGGCGCAGGTGCGCCGCCCGCCATAATGTCGAACAACAAGGCGGCGTCGGCCACCGTGCGGGCCATCGGGCCGGGCGTATCCTGGCTGTGAGCGATAGGGACGATGCGCTCGGCCGGCAGACGGCCAAAGGTGGGCTTCAGCCCGACGATACCCGCCATCGAAGACGGGCAGGTGACCGAGCCATCCGTTTCGGTGCCGACCGCCGCCGCCGCAAAGCCGGCCGCGACCGCCGCGGCGCTGCCGCTGCTGGAGCCGCAGGCGCTGCGATCGAGCGCATAAGGGTTCCTCACCAGACCGCCGACCGCGCTCCAGCCGCTAATCGAGTGGTCGGAGCGGAAATTGGCCCATTCGCTGAGATTGGTTTTGCCCAGGATCACCGCGCCCGCCGCCCGCAGGCGGGCGACCACGGGCGCGTCCTGGCCGGTGATATTGTGGATCAATGCGAGCGAACCGGCTGTGGTCGGCAGCGCTTCCTTGGTTTCGATATTGTCCTTCACCAGGATCGGGACGCCATGCAGGGGGCCGCGCGGCCCTTTCGCTCGCCGCTCTGCATCCAGTGCGCGCGCTTGCGCCAGGGCGTTGGGGTTAAGGGCGATGATCGCGTGCAGCCCTTTGCGGCCGCGGTCGAGACGCGCGATGCGGCGCAGATAGAACCGCACCAGAGCCTCGCTTGTCAGGCGCCCATCGGCCATGGCCGCCTGGAGCTCGGCGATGCTGGCGCGATCGGGCCTAGGCGTGAGCGGGGCGGCGAACGCGGGCGCGGCCACAAGGGCCAGAGCAATCAGACAGAACAGGCCAGCGGCGCGCTTCATGGGAACACCTGGAGATCGGAGCGTCATGGCTGAAGACGCTAAGAGATCGGCGCCGCCTACGCCACCGCGTTCGTCCGCGCAGATGCTGCTCCGGCCGTGGTATCTGCATCGGCGATGAGGATCGCAGCGCTTCCCATGTACGACCTGCCCGAGTTGGAGGCGGCCAACGATGCGCTTTGGGCAGCTATCGCCGAGCGCCTGGTCGCTCTGCACGTGGAGGGCGTGCCCCACCGGCTGACGCGGCGCGGCGCCCTAGAGGCGATCTGGGCCGACCCCCAACTGCTACTGGCTCAGACCTGCGGCTACCCGCTGATGACGTTGCTGAGCGGACAGGTACGCGTCGTGGCGACGCCGCGATATGAGGCGCCGGGGTGCGACGGCGCCCTTTATCGTAGCGCCGTCGTCGTGCGGGCGAGCGACCCAGCGACAGACCTCGCCGACCTGCGCGGCCGTCGCCTCGCGGTCAACGACCTGGCGTCCAACAGCGGCATGAACCTGTTGCGGGCCGAGATCGCGCCGCTCGCCCGCGGCGCGCCCGTCTTCGCCGCCGTCACGATCACCGGCGCCCATACCGCCAGCGTCGAGGCGGTGGCCACAGGCGAGGCGGATGTGGCGGCGATCGACGGCGTCACCTGGGCCCATCTGCAGCGGCAGCGCCCGAACGCGACGCAGGGCTTGCGCGTCTTGAGCTGGACGCGGGCGACGCCGGGTCTGCCGCTGATCGCCGCTGGGACGACCGACGATGCGGTGCTGGCGTCTCTACGTCAGGCGCTGGCGGAGGTTGCGGCCGATCCCGCGCTTGCCGGCGTTCGGGCGGAGCTGATGCTGGACGGGTTCGAAACCCTGCCCGGCGACGCCTACGAGGCGATCCTGACGCTTGAGCGAGACGCCGTCGCCCAGGGCTATCCGACGCTTGCGTGAGGGCGGGGGCATTGCACGGCGGCGGCTGCGCTGCTAGCGACCCTTACGTATAAGCGGCGCATCTGCGCCTTTGGATCGAGGCGCCAGTCCATGACGATGTCCCAAAGGGGCAGCCGCCGGTCGCGGAGTTTGCTGTCGGATATCCTGACGTTCGAGCGGCTTTTGACGGGGCCGATCGTGCATCTGATCTACTGGTGCGGCTTGGCGCTGATCCTTCTGATCGGCTTCGGTGCGGTCGGCGCGGCGATCGGTCTGGTCTTGCGGGCGCCGAGCCTCGAAAACCTGTTGCCCGCCATTGCGGCGGTGGCGGCTGGCCTGCTGGTGATGACGGCGCTGGCGCTGCTCTGGCGCAGCATCTGCGAGTTCTATCTGGCGGTGTTCCGCATCGCCGAGGACCTGAATGCGTTGCGCCGCACCAGCGACGCCGACGCCATGGCCACCCGCGCTTTGGAGACCAACGCCGCGTTGGATTGACGGTCGCCCATGTATCTGCCGTCCCGGCCCTGGATGACTGCGGCGCCGACCCGCGCCGTCATCGCCGCCCTTGAAGCCCGGGGCGGGCCTGGCTGCGCCCGGTTCGTGGGCGGGTGCGTGCGCGATACGCTGCTCCGGCGCGACGGACCTGAGCTGGACATCGATATCGCCACGCCCTTGCCGCCCGCAGAGGTGATTGCAGCCCTGGAGGCGGCGGGGCTGAAGGCGGTTCCCACGGGGATCGACCACGGCACGATCACAGCCGTCGCCAAGGGGCGCCCCTTCGAGATCACCACGCTGCGTCGCGATGTGGAGACCGACGGCCGCCGCGCCGTCGTCGCCTTCACGACCGACTGGGCGGAGGACGCCGCCCGTCGCGACTTTCGGCTGAACGCGCTGTACGCCGAATCTGACGGGCGCCTGCACGACCCCACCGGCGGCGGCGTCGAGGACGCCCACACCGGCCGGATCGTCTTCGTCGGCGATCCCCGCACCCGGATCGCGGAGGACTATCTCCGCATCCTAAGGTTCTTCCGCTTTTACGCCGCCTATGGCCGGGGCGAGCCCGATGCGGCGGGTCTGGCGGCCTGCGCAGACCTTCGGCAGGGCCTTTTAAGCCTCTCTGGCGAGCGAGTGGCCAAGGAGCTGTTGAAGCTCCTCGCCGCACCCGATCCGCGGCCGGCGCTGACGGCTATGGCGCAGACCGGCGTGCTCGGCGTGCTGCTTCCGGGCGCGGGCGATTTGGCGCGGTTGAACGGGCTGGTGGAGATCGAAGGCGCACGTTCCGACAGCGTCTTACGCCTCTCGGCCCTCCTGCCGGACGATCGCGAACGGGCGCCGGCCGCCATCGCAAGGCTGCGCCTGGCGAACGCGACGCGCGACCGCCTGCTGCGCGCGTGTTCGGATGAGACCGTCCTGGCGCCCGACATGACGGCTCAGGCGGCGCGTTCGGCGATCTATCGGCTGGGCCACGCGACGTTCGCAGACCGGGTCAAGCTCGCCTGGGCCAAGCTCGCCTGGGCCGGGGCGCCCAGTCGGGAGGCTGCGGCCTGGACCGACCTTTTGACCCTCGCGCAAACCTGGACCCCGCCGCCGTTCCCTCTCAACGGCGCCGACATCAAGGCCTTAGGCGTCTCGGAGGGTCCTAAGGTCGGCGAACTGCGCCGCACGCTGGAGGCCTGGTGGATCGCCCAGGACTTCGCCCCCGACCGTCAAGCGGCGCTGGCGGAGTTAAGGGCGCGGGTGGCCCAACCCACATCCGCTCCTCCCCGCGAAAGCGGGGACCCAGGCTTGTGATCCATAAGGGCGCTGGGACAAGCGCGGATAACATGTCGACGGGGAGCCTGAAAAATCTGGTTCTCCGCTTTCGCGGGGGTGAACGGATGGGGGAGTTTTCTCGCGCCACCCTACGCGCAGCGCTTGGCGTCTGGGGCGGGGACCCGTAAACAAGCCGCTTCCCCGTTTGCGACTCTCGCCGCACGCCCTCCCTATCCGGCCGCCGATCCTCATGCACGACGTCAAAGCCCTTCGCGACAACCCCGAGGCCTACGATCGCGCCTGGGCCAAGCGCGGGCTGTCGCCTCAGACGCCGGCGATCCTCGCCGCCGACGCGCGGCTGCGCGCCGCCAAGAGTGCGTTCGAAGTGGCCCAGGCTCGGCGCAATGAGGCGTCGAAGCTGATCGGCGCCGCCAAGAAGGCCGGCGACGACGCGCGCGCGGCCGAGCTGATGGCCGAGGTCGAGGATGTGAAGGCGGAAATCGCCGCCTTGACCGAGGAGGAAAAGGCCGCCGCGGCGGCGCTGAAGGACATCCTCGCCGCGCTGCCCAATCTCCCGGCCGACGATGTGCCGGAGGGCGCCGACGAGCACGGCAATGTGGAGCAGCGCCGCTGGGGCGAGGCGAAGAGCCTCCCCGCGGGCCGGCTGAACTTGGCGAAGGATCACGTCACGCTGGGCGAGGCGCTGGGCCTGATGGACTTCGAGGCCGCGGCGCGCATCTCCGGCGCGCGGTTTGTCGTGCTAAAGGGGCAGTTGGCGCGGCTGGAGCGGGCGCTGGGCCAGTTCATGCTCGATCTGCAGACGACGGAGCATGGCTATCTGGAGGTGTCGCCGCCGGTCCTGGTGCGGGACGAGGCGCTTTACGGCACAGGGCAATTGCCGAAGTTCGCGGAGGATCTGTTCCGCACCACCGGCGACCACTGGCTGATCCCCACGGCCGAAGTCTCCCTCACCAATCTGGTGCGCGATCAGATCACAGCGGAAGAGGAACTGCCCTTACGCCTCACGGCGCTCACGCCCTGCTTCCGCTCCGAAGCCGGCGCGTCGGGTCGCGATACGCGTGGCATGATCCGCCAGCACCAGTTCTACAAGGTGGAGCTGGTCTCTATCACCGGGCCGGACGCCTCTAATGCGGAGCACGAGCGCATGGTCGAGTGCGCCGAAGCAGTGTTGAAGAAGCTGGAGCTGCCGTTCCGCACCATGCTGCTGTGCACTGGCGACATGGGCTTTGGGGCGAGAAAGACCTTCGATCTGGAGGTCTGGCTGCCGTCCCAGAACACCTACCGCGAGATCAGCTCCTGCTCCAACTGCGGCGACTTCCAGGCGCGGCGGATGGAGGCGCGCACCAAGGCGGCCGGCGAGAAGGGGACGCGGTTCGTCCACACCCTGAACGGCTCCGGCCTCGCGGTCGGTCGCACGCTGGTGGCGATCCTGGAGAACTATCAGGACGAAGGCGGCCGGATCGCCGTGCCCGCCGTGCTCCAGCCCTATATGGGCGGGCTGGCGTTCATCGGGGGCGAGGCGTGAAAATCCTCCTCACCAACGACGATGGCATCGCGGCGGAAGGATTGGCCGTGCTGACCCGCATTGCGCGCCAGCTGAGCGACGACGTCTGGGTCTGCGCGCCGGAGGTGGAGCAGTCGGGCGCCAGTCGCGCCCTGACCCTGACCGACCCGGTCCGTGTGCGCCAACTGGACGAGCGCACCTTCGCCGTGGCCGGCACCCCGACCGACTGCGTGATGCTGGCGATGCAGGAGCTGATGCCCTGCAAGCCCGATCTGGTGCTGTCGGGCGTCAACCGCGGCCAGAACATGGGCGAAGACGTGACCTTCTCCGGCACCGTCGCCGGCGCGCTTCAGGGTATGACGCTCGGCGTCCCCTCCATCGCCCTGTCCCAGACCCTGCGCGGCTACACCGCCGAGCGGGTGGCGCGGTTTCAGGTCTCGGAGGCCTTTGCGCCAGGGATTATCGAAAAGCTCGTCGAGATCGGCTGGCCGCCCCGGGTGATCGTCAATATCAACTTTCCCGACATGGAGGTGGACGAGGTGACGGGCGTGGAGGTGACGACGCAGGGGTTCCGCGACGCTCACCCGCTGCATTTCGAAAAGCGCATGGATCTGCGGGGGCGGGCCTACTACTGGATGGGCTACAACGGGGCGGTCTCGACGCTGCGCGACGGGACCGACATGTACGCCATCAAGCAAGGGCGCATCTCCGTCACACCCCTGCACATCGACCTGACCCATCGGGAGACCTGCCACGACCTGCGCGCACACCTGGGCGGCGCGCCGCCAAAACTAAGCGGGGCCAAGCTCAGCGGCGCCTTCAAGGCCAAGGACTGATCGGTTGGCGGACGAACCGGTCAGCGCCGAGGCGGCGGAAGAGACCCGGCGCGCCAAGCTGATTTTGGGCTTGCGCTCCAGCGGGGTGACCGACTCGGCGGTCCTGAAGGCTATAGAGGATACACCGCGCCAAATCTTTGTGCCGGAACTGTTTCAGGCCCGCGCCTGGGAAGACTCGGCCCTGCCGATCGCCTGCGGCCAGACCATCAGCCAGCCCCAGATTGTCGGTCTTATGACCCAGGCCTTGCAGCTTCAGCAGCGGTCTCGCGTGTTGGAGATCGGGACGGGCTCGGGTTACCAGACCGTGGTGCTGGCCAAGATCGCCCGTTATGTCTACACCGTCGAGCGCTACCGCACGCTCCTCAGCGATGCGGAAAAGCGGATCAAGGCCCTTGGCCTGCTCAATGTCATCAGCCGCTTTGGCGACGGCGGGGAGGGCTGGCCCGAACAGGCGCCGTTCGATCGCGTCCTGGTCACCGCCGCCACACCCGAGGACCCGGTGCGCCTTTTGGCTCAACTCAAACCCAATGGCGTGCTGGTTGCGCCGGTTGGTCGCGGCGCGGTGCAGAGTCTTCGTCGCTATGTGGGGGACGGCAAGGGCTCCTTCGTCAAGGAGGAGCTGGGGGATGTGCGTTTCGTTCCGCTACTGCCGGGCGTGGCGCGCGATTTATGAACCCTGGAAAAGGGATGGCTCTTCCCGCGCGAAAGGCCGAAAATCGACCGCCGCGGGATGATTCGAACGCCATTCCTACAAAAATTCGGAGTGAGGACATGACGTCCAACGGACGGCGACGCCCCCTATATCGCTATTTCAGTCAGCGTCCGGCGTTAGCGAGGCCATTGGGCCTCAGCCTCTGCGCCATCCTGTTGGCGGGAACCGCGGGATGTATGGCCAGCCCCGAGTACCCGATCCGGCCGGGCGAGGCCGCCGGCGACGGCGCCCTGCACATGACGGAGCACCCCGAGTACCCCATCGATCCTACGGCGGCTGCGGCGCCCAAGCCGCCGGCGGCGCCGGCTCAGCCCACGCCGCCTCCACCGCCGGCCGATGACGACACCCCGCACGCCGTGCCTCATTCCGAGGTGGAGAGCACCGATCTACCGCCGCCCTCCGCCGCAACGCCGGCGCCCCCGACGACGTCTCAAGCCGAGGGCGGGCGGTTTGAGCGCGCCGTCTCGCTGGACCGATTGAGCCTGCTGGAGCGGACGCTTCGCTCGGACGCGATTTGGGACGATGGCCGTCCGGCGTCCGGCCCGGCGGCGGGCTTCGAACAGGTCGTCCTGCACCGTCTTCATCGGCACGCAGCCGCCAATGAAGACGGCGTCAAGAACGAGAGGGCCAAGGGTAAGGCTAAGTCCGCTCGCCAGGATAAGCACGGTAAGCACGGCAGACATAGCGAGACGGCGCAGGTCGCGTCGCGGTCCGGCCGCCATCGCGTTCGCTTGCATTCGCCGATAGAGGCGTCGGCCGATGTGCCGGCTGCCGAGATTGAAACGCCTTATGAAACCAAGGTGAAGCCCGGCGAGCGGGCGGGCGACGTCGCCGCGCGCCTCCACGTGTCCAAACAGGTTCTGATGAGCCTGAACGACATCAAGACGACCCGCAAGCTGCACCCCGGCGAGGTGCTGAAAGTTCCCTACCGTCTCGTCTATACGGTGGGGCAGGGCGATACTCTGTTCGCCATATCGCACCGGTTCGGCCAGGATATGGACGCGGTGGCCAAGTTGAACGGGCTAAAGCACGCCGCCGCACTGCATTTGGGCGAAACCATCGCTCTGCCCCTGACGGCGGAGGACGCCGGCCCTCGCGAACACGCGAAAGGCCACGGAGCCCAGCCTGAGGCCGCGCCGCCCAAGCTGATCGAGGCGGAGCTCGCCAAGGCGCGCGCCGAGGCTCATCGCAAGGCCCGCGAAGAGGCCGCCAGGCTGGCGGTCGTCCCTCATGAGGCGCGGTCTGAGCCGACGTCTATGGCGACCGCGGCGGCTCCCTCGTCTCAGATAGCCGCCCCGCAAACGACGCCCGCTCAGGCCGACGCCCCCGATGTCGACAACGGCGTACGGATGGCGGCGGAGCTGAACGAGCGGGAGCTCGCCAGCCGGACGCCATCGCCTAAGGCGCCTGGGTATTCGGTGTCGAACGAGATGGCGGCCGAGCGACCCGCGGCCACGCCGTGGAGCACGACGCCATCGCCTGGAGCGTCCTCCACGCAGGCCAATTCGGCGCCCGCTCGCGTCGCCAATCTCAACGCACCCACCTATTATCCGCCGGGATACAACGCCCCCGTGCTCGGCCGTGTTCGTCCCACCGCCCCAACCGGCGAGACCGGACCGGTGACCGACGCCGACGTCTCCACGGCGGGCCGCGGGCTGTTCATCTGGCCGCTCAAGGGCGCGATCTTAAGTCCCTTTGGCGACCGCGGACCCGGCCAGCGCAACGACGGCCTCGATATCTCCGCCTCGACCGGCGAGAGCGTGAAGGCGGCGGCGGGCGGGGAGGTGGTCTATGCCGGCAGCTCCATCCCCGGCTTCGGCAATCTGGTCCTGGTCAAACACCCCGGCGGCTGGGTCACGGCCTACGCCCATCTGGATCGCATCGAGGTTCGGATGCGCGATGAGGTGACTCAAGGCGAGGAGATCGGCCAAGCCGGCGAGACGGGCGTCGTCGATCGCCCCGAACTTCACTTCGAGATTCGCTATGCGCCCGATCCAAGCGCAAAGGCGCGGCCCGTGGATCCGACCCTGGTGCTGCCTGAGGCGGTCAAGGGAAGCGGCTGAATTGTGATCTAGAGCGCGTTCCGAAAAGTCGGAACCGATTTTCGGAAAGCGCTCTAAGCTCAAATACGGGGAGCATTTTCTGACCGCAAAACCGGATCCACTTTTGCGGAAAATGCTCTAGATGAGTCCCCGCCACACCACCGCAATGCGCGCACACAAGGCCTCCAGGTCGTCCTTCAGCTTGGCGAAACCGGCGTTGGGGGCTAAGGCGGCTTCGTCGAGGTAGAGGCCGCGGTTGATCTCGACCTGCAGGACGTGGGCGCCCTGGCCGGGGTGGCCGTAGAACTCGGTGGTGTAGCCGCCGGCGTAGGGCGTGTTGCGGGCCACCTCATAGCCCATGTCCTTTAGCTCACGCGCCATCAGGCCGGAGAGTGAGGCGGTGCACGAGGCGCCGAAACGGTCGCCGAGCACGAAGTCCGGCATTCGCCGACCCCGCGCCGCCTTGGCCGCCGCGGACGGCATGGAGTGCCAATCGATCAGAATCGCGCCGCCAAAGGCCGCGCGCGCTTCGGCCAACATGCTAGACAGGGCGGCGTGATAGGGGCGATGGACTCCATCGATCCTGGCCTCGGCTTCGGCGAAGCTGAGCTTGCGGGCGTAGATTTCTTGTCCTTCGCCGACGATCCGCGCGATCGCCCCCAGGCCTGCGGCCACCCGCGCAGTTTTGCCCTGGGCGAAGGTCGGCAGTTCGTCTTCGAACATGGCGGGATCGAGCTCATAGGCCTCCCGGTTCAGATCGATGTAAGCACGGGCGTAGCGGGCGGTGATCAGCGAAAAGCCGAAGGCTGGCGCGCCGTCGATCAGCGTATCGACAAAACAGTCCTCTGAGCGGCGGATCGCCGCGGGGCCAAGCGCAGAAGCGGCCAGCAGGTGGGCCGGATACAGCCGGCCCGAGTGGGGCGAGGCGAAAATCACCGGGCTTTGCAGCGTGTCGGCCCGCACGATATCGAACGCGGCCGTCGCGAGCGCTGTCGCGCGGCCGACATCCAGATCCGTGGGCGCAGCGGGGATGTCCATCGGCGCCATTATTCTGTCATGGGCGCGAGGGTCAATGCGCGCCGCCAGGTCGATCGAGGCCTGCGGGTTTATCGCCGGTTTACACAAGGCGCCTATGTTAGAGTCTTCAAATCTGGTTGGCGCACTCATGAACAGAATTCTCCTGGCTGAAGACGACGATTCGCTTCGGCGCTTCCTCACCAAGGCGCTGGAACGCGCAGGCTATGAGGTGCGCGCGTGCCCCGATGGCGAGACGGCCGTCGAAGCCCTGGACGAGGGTCCCTATGACCTTCTTCTGACCGACATCGTCATGCCGGGCATCGACGGTATAGAGGTGGCGCGGGTGGCGGCGGCGCGGGAGCCGGCGCTGCGCATCATCTTCATCACCGGGTTTGCAGCGGTGGCGCTATCCGCCGGCGAGCGAGCGCCCGCCGGCTCGAAGGTTCTCGCTAAGCCCGTCCACCTGCGCGAGATCGTCGCCGAGGTGGAGCGGATGATGGCCGCTTAAGCCTTTTGCGAGCGCCTGGGTCAAACCTTCGCGGCGCGGTGATCTTCGATCGCGACGGCGTCCTGAACGAAGATGTGGGTTATGCGTATCTACCGGCCCAGATTCGCTGGGTCGAGGACGCAATGGCGGCCGTCAGGGCGGTCAACGACGCCGGCTTGTTCGCCTTCGTGGCCACCAATCAGTCCGGCGTGGCGCGCGGCTACTATACCGAAGCCGACGTCGTCGCCCTGCACGATTGGATGAACGCAGAGCTGGGTCGTATCGCCAGCGCCCATATCGACGCCTTCGTCTTCAGCCCGTTTCACCCCGAGGCGCCGTTAGAGGCCTATCGGCGGGACTCGTCCTGCCGCAAGCCTCAGCCTGGCATGATCCTGGAGCTTTTGGACCGTTTTCCCGTCGACCCGGCCCGCACCGCGATGATCGGCGATAAGGATAGCGACGTCGCCGCCGCTCACGCGGCCGGCGTGGAGGGCGTCTTGTTCGAGGGCGGGTCGGTATTGGCGGCGCTGGCTCCGGTTTTGCCGCGACTTGTCGGCTGAAGCCTTGCTCCTGACCTTTTGCGATGGTTTGGTCCGCCGCCAACGCGCGGCCGAAAAGGCTTTGAGTCGCAGCGTGATTGAGGGAGCTGTCTAAAATGATCCGTGCGCGTCGGGCTCGTATTCTGGCCACCCTGGGACCGGCCAGCCGGGCGCCCGATCAAGTGTTGGCCCTGGCCAAGGCCGGAGTCGATGTGTTTCGGCTGAACTTCAGCCATGGCTCCCACGAGGACCATGCCAGCGCCTTTCAGGCGGTACGCGCCGCCGAGGCCGCGCTCGATCGGCCACTGGGCGCCTTGGCCGACTTGCAGGGGCCCAAGCTCAGGCTTGGAAAGTTCAAAGACAGCGCTGTCGTCATCAAGCCGGGTCAGGATTTCCGCCTGGATATGGACGCCGAAACGCCTGGCGACGGCGCGCGCGTCTCGATGCCCCATCCCGAGCTGTTCGCCGCCATGGAGCCGGGCTCCGTGCTTCTGATCGACGATGGCAAGGTGCGCCTTCGCGTGGTGCGGTCGGGCGCGGACTTCGCCGATACCGAGGTGATCCAGGGCGTGCGCCTGTCCGACCGCAAGGGCGTCGCTTTGCCTAGCGCCGTCATCCCGCTGCCGGCCATGACCGAGAAGGATCACCGGGACCTCGCCTTTGCGCTGCGGCTTGGGGTCGATTGGGTGGCCTTGTCGTTCGTCCAGCGCGCCGCCGACATGGCGGAGCTGCGTCAGATTGTGCAGGGCCGCGCCGCGGTGATGGCCAAAATCGAAAAGCCCGCGGCGCTGGATCGGATCGAGGAGATTCTGGATCTTTGCGATGGCCTGATGGTCGCCCGCGGCGATCTGGGCGTCGAGCTGGAGCCGGAGGAGGTGCCGGTGGCCCAAAAGCAGCTCCTGCGCGCCGCCCGGCGCCGGGGCGTGCCCATCGTCGTGGCGACTCAGATGCTGGAGTCCATGACCGGCTCGGCGACGCCTACCCGGGCCGAAGCCTCCGACGTCGCCAACGCGGTTTATGAGGGCGCAGACGCCTTGATGCTATCGGCCGAGACGGCGTCCGGCGACTATCCGTTGGAAGCGGTGGGGATGATGAACCGCATCATCGAGCGGGTGGAGCGCGATCCCCGTTGGCCCGAGCTGATGGGCGCCGAACACCCGTCCTTCGACGAGGACGACGCCGACGCCCTGGTGGCCGCGGCCCGACGCGCGGCCGATGCGGGCTCCACGGCCTGCCTCGTCGCCTATACCCGCACCGGCGGTACGGCGCGGCGGCTGGCGCGCGAACGCCCGCTACAACCGACCGTGGCCTTGACGCCCGATGCGGGCTGCGCCCGGCGCCTCGCCTTGGTCTGGGGCCTTGAACCCCGTATCGCCAACAACCCCAACGATCTGGACGACATGACCGATCAGGCGGTCTCCACCGCGGTGCGTTTAGGTCTCGCCAAGCCCATGCAGCGCATCCTGATCCTTGCGGGTACGCCCTTTGGGGCGCCCGGGGCGGCGAACCTGCTCCGGTTTGCTCATGCGCCGATGAAGTGAGGGCGGCTTCACCCCAGCGCGTTGTGCGCGGGCGCCGTCCCCGCGTTCACCGGTCCTAAGCCAGCGGCGCCCATAGGCGCGAGCGCCGCACCGGTCCCTTTTGGCAGGGGGCCAGTACGGCGCCTACGCGGCGAAAGTTCAGAGCATGACGGGCGGCGGAGCCGGTATCCACGTCCGCCTGTCAGGCTCTAGAACGCCGCCCGTACCGAGACCTGAACGACCCTCGGCGCGCCCTGATAGGCGTAGGCTTGGGTATAGGCCGGAGATGCGGAATTGTTCGTGTCCGAGGTGTTGAGGGATCCGAGATATTTTGCGTTGAAGAGGTTGATCACGTTGAGCTGCAGGAATGAGCCTGTCTTGATCCAGTCGAGCTTCCAGCGAAGATCGGCGTCCCAGGTCATATAGGACGGGACCTTCAGATCGTTGACCAGGGTGACATACCGGCTGCCGACCCACTTCGTCTGCACGCCGATGGTCACGTCCTTGAAGTCATAGGTCGCACGGCCTCCCACCATCCACTCCGGCGTATCTACGAAGACCTTGCCTTTCGTGTCGATGGTGTAGCTGGCGCTATAGGGGATATTGCTCTCGTCTTCGCTGTGGTTGTAGGCGAAGGAGCCGATGAGGTTCAGATGCGTGATCGGCGTGACGCCCACCAGGCCTTCAACCCCGTAGAATTCGATCGTGCCGACATTCTGGTCGATCGTGTCGCCAGAGGTCTGATCGAACGACGATACGATGTGATTATTGTCGTCCAGCTTGTAAACGTCCAAGGTCGCCTTCAAGCGGGGCGTCTGATAGCGGTAGCCGAGTTCATAGGTTTCCGATGTTTCGGGCTGCACATTGTCGCTGCCCACAGCATTGGTGGTCGTGCCCTTGCCGATGACGGCGATGGAGTAGAGGTCGTCGTTGACCGGCGCGTTAAGGGCCGAGGTGTAGTCGAAGAATACTGAATTAGCCCGGTCGAAATTCCACGTCGCTCCGACGTTTGGAAGCAGCTTATCGTAAGCGGTGTGGATTTTGAACGGGGCGACCGTATAGCCTGCTGTAGAGGCCATGGTGACCGAGCTGGTGCAGTAAACGTTGCTGGGTGGCTGAGTATAGCAGTACTGGTTCAGGTTGCGCGACAGGAAGGGATCCCGTGCGCCGATATCCAAGCGAAGGTGATCGTCGAAAAACTTGCCGATATATTCAAGGCTGACCTGATTCAGTTCGGCCTGGGTGAGCCGGTTACGCTTTTCAAATATGCTGCCGTCGGCGGCGATGATCGGCGTGCCATATGTCGGAAGGCCGCCCCATATGCTTTCCGGATCCCCGTTGGAGTTCAGCCGTCCATATTCGCCTGTCTGACGCACGCGGGCGTAATCATAGGCGTAAGCCAACTGCACCAGTTGCCCCGGTACGATATCCCAGATCAGAGAGCTGTTCAGCGTGTAGCGGTTGGTCTGGGTGTTGCTCGGGCTTAGCAGGTAGACGCTGTCCGTACAGACCGGAGAGCCATTGGAGGTGGCTCCGTCGAGGTCGACGCCAGTGACGACGCCGCTGGAATTGTAGCAGGTCATCAGGTTGGACTTGCTGGTGGTGAGGCCAGAGCCGGCCAGTCGCGGATCGGTTCCCTTGACCGTCGTCTCGCCGCCGCCGTTGGCCAGCACCCACTGATAGCTGGGATCGACCGTGAGCTTCAGGTTCGGCGCCAGAGTGAAGCGGGATTCGCCGCGAAGATTTCCGGTCCAGGTCGGATTTTGATGGAGCTCATAAAAATTGGTGCTGGTTGGGCTGGTGCTGTAGTCGCCGTTCCACGCCGTGGACAGCAGTCCGTGATAGTTATAGCCGGTTGTCAGAACCGGATTTTTGTTCGTGCCCGACGTCGTAAAGGACGCGAAGTCGTCGCCATAGTAGAGGTCGGCGTCCTGTCGATCGTAGAATCCGGCCAAAGCGATGAAATCGCCCTCATGATGGAGATCTTGATAGACCTTGAAGTTGACCTGCCACTTCTTATCCGTGCCGACGCCTGTATATTTATTGTTAGCCTGATCGGAGGCCTCGATCCAGGCCTTGGTTCCGAGAGGGCCGATCTCGCCGGTATTGAAAAGCGCCGACGTGCGCCAGTAGTCGTAGCTGCCGCC
>Ga0116231_10001347_pt1 | contig 49884 bp, 34 predicted proteins | sample S1TSphgellanicum_2_FD_89695 | JGI IMG/M metagenome (GOLD analysis project Ga0116231, IMG submission 89695) | Host-associated microbial communities from peat moss isolated from Minnesota, USA - S1T2_Fd - Sphagnum magellanicum MG | ecosystem: Host-associated > Plants > Peat moss > Unclassified...
AATTTATAGATCAACCAGTGTAATTTGGTAAACATTCGCGGGTAAAGAATGTTATGACAAGGTGCTAAATGAAGAATTTTAAAGAATTTTAATGTGCAAAATGAAGAATGTCATAACTATGACTTCAAGTAATTAATGCTAAAAACATTAGGAACATTTCATATGTATGGTTATTTTCATTTTTAAAATTAAAAAAAATCATTTTCCCATTCAAAAATGATAGATGTCAGTTTTAGTGACTCAAATGTTTATTTGTAATTGACACAATTTTGCATTTGGTCAATGTTTGGTTTGTAGAATAAAAACCTATCAAGCAACTTTGAGAATAACTACATGAAACACATGTAATATAAATTTATTGTTTAGGTAAAATTTGCGATCACAACAACCTAATGGAATGATCATATTAGTTTTGATCTAGGTTAGAAATGATGATATGATGAACCTGTAACAACCTGATGGGCCCTACTTTTAATTAGGAATTTATCTTTGACTCATATATGAATTAGTTAATTATATTGGCTTGGGCACAAATGAAAGTCCAATGATTAAAGCACTAGCCCAAGATATTTAAATTTCATTTCATGTGTTTTGTGTGTTGCATTTGTGTTCTATGGCATTTCGATTCATTTAGTTTATTTTGTGTTAAAAAATATTTTAAAAATAATTTTCATAGGTTCAAACCCATCCTAGGTTACATACCATTATGCTTTTATTCATATATATATTTTACACACATTGAACTGATATTTGTTTTTTACAAAATTGATTTTTTTTTTTTAATGATACATGCAATATATATATATATATATATATATATATAATCATTTTGCATTTGTTACCATAGGAAATAATTTTACAAACTCCAAATGACTTGTAAATCTAATGATTTGCACATAGATATATGATGAAAAAAAATGTCAACATGGACTTTTTTTGTAAATATTTGTTGGTGTTATTTTCTAAGGTGTATAGTTTGTTTTGTGATGTTAGCTTTTCAATTTAACCTTATCCTAAAGTGTACATAAGGTGACATGTTAAAGATGGGCAATGGCCATTGCAAATGTTTCATATATGTTAAATTGATTTATTGTACAATGATTTCAATCATATCATGTGTATAACAAATATTGGAATTTGAAAGACTTCAATGAATTCATCCTGTCCAACACCTTCATGTTGTTAGCGGTTCCTATTGTTACTTGTATTGATTAGTTGGGGGTAGAATGCACCCATAGATTTTTTTTGTTTTTTGTTTTTTTGTGTGGTAAGGAGCCACTTTGAGTGGCCCATCACAAAATGTTTTTAAAACATGGAGGTGCTTCCATGACAAAAAAATGGGATAAAGTGTTTTTGGGAACATCTTGAGAAACACACTACGAATTTGTAAAACATGTTGGGAACATCATCATGACATATTGAGAATTTGTGGAAACACATTGAAAAAACCAAAAAAAATGAACCTAATGTAAACATACCTAGCATGAGGGAAAGACAATATGGTCCAAATTTTCTTAAGTTGTAACACCCAAGATGAAATAAAGGTAGTTTTGAACACATTAGTACCCTACATTTTGAATCCTATTCATATTAATGAATAAAAAAAATAATGTTTTGAAATATTATAAATTTAATCATCATATATCTTAAAAATCAATATCATTCACTTTGTGTCCATGTTGATGGTGAAACATGATTAATAAAAGTTATATAAGAAAGTACCAAATGTTGATGGTATGGCAAACATTTTTGGTACACTTTCAAAATTTGGATTTGATAGTGGCATGCCTACAATGACATGGGAAGGAAAAAAATTACATTTTGATAAATCCCGCCACAAAAATGTAATGGCCCTTTGGAGGATAGAGGAAAAATTGTGCATCAAAATGTGTCTTCCAATTACACTACAAAAGTTTAGAGGTATTTACTTGCTTGGAATTCTAGCACTTGGAAACATGCATGCTTTAAGTGACTTGAGAAGGTTGAAGCAATCATTCAATACCATGACTCTAAAGTGGTATAGGGTTGGCTAGGTTTTTTTCGTTTGTTTAAATTGTATAGTTTATGTTTGATTGCTTTTGTCTTTGTTAATATGGTTTCTTTATTAAAATCATCATTTTTCCTTTAAAATTGTTTAAGGTACATCAAAAAGAGAAATTTGTGAGTCAACTAGTGTAAATGATGCTTTTGCCCGCACAATGTATCTATTGTGTGTGATGTTTTTGCATTGCCAATGTCATAACCAAAATCATGCAAACAAAGTAGTTGATGATGCCGCACATTATTGCAATATTGACATAATGAATTTAGACAATAATTTTGAAAATTATTATCTTGTATAATCAAACAAGTCGATAATTTAAACAATTCTATGTAGTTATTTGAATGATGATGTTTTTCAATTGAAAAATACATCCCATTTTGTGAACATGGTATTATGGTATCTTTCATTTTGCCACATTTCCCAGCTTGTTTTCAATAATAAATGCAAGAGTATTCAAGCCTCCAACACGAAGTAATATGTTTGACTCTGTGGGAAGAATTGCTATCCATAATTATGGAGGCTTCCAAAAAATCAAGGTATTGCATAATAAAAGGCTACATTGAATATTGTAAGATTGCAAGTAGCATTAAGGAATTTTTGTGCACACTTTGCTGAAGGTATTGCATGCTAAGGGTGCCATTGAATAAAGTAATACCTTCGGAAATTATGTGCACAAAAATTGATTATTATGAGTGCCATTATATAAAGTGATTTCATTGCATCAAAAATTGAAATTGTCATTGATAGATAGGCTGAATAGGTGGATGCATGTCAATTGGCTAAATAGGTGGATAAGGCCATGTAGTTAGGGCACATATGTGGCTAATGGTTAGGTGCACCCTTTTTTTAATAAAGAGAAATTAAAAATTAAAAAATCTGAAAAGTAAGTGATTTTGGATGTCTTCAATTGCTAGAAGTGAAGGAAAAAATTAGTACAATTCGCCAGATTTGTATACTTGGTTTTCAGTGAGTAGTCAAAACATAGAAACTTGATTCAAGACTTGTCCTTCATACTTGATTTATAGCCTGAATCTTCTTGGGGATGATAGCCATTTTTCCTACATCTTCCTATGGATGATCGCCACTTTGGCTACAAAATAAACCGACACTGGTTAGGTGGGCCCATGTACGTGGTACTAGGTTTAGGTAGGGGCACAATAAGTGGTTGGTACTTGGTAGGCACAAGAAGGTAGTCTATAAGTGAGAACTATACAAGTAAGGGCAAGTAGGCCATTTATAAGCAAGTAGAAGCATGCAGATGGTCAACTTAAGGACCTTAGTTGGTCAGGAGGGCCAAGAAGGTGGTTAAAAGATAGCTATCAATGTTTCTTTTCTGACAAATTTTGTTGGTTTTTGACCCAAAAAAAATGGGAAGGTTTTTTTTTAAAAAAAAAAATTTTTAGTGTATTTTTAGAAAAAATTCCAAAATTTTCATATCACATAATTGGGGGGAAAAAAAAAACCTGATAGGTGTAGATTGTTATCAATTACTTTATTTTGTTGTACAATAAATAAAATTAAGTAAAATTTACATAAAGCAATAAAAACAAAGAATTATGCTAAGCATTATAGACAGGAACCCAATGGAAAAGTGTTTCCTCTCCACCCGCCATCCATCCCTTTTGGTATATGGTGGTGGATGTTGGTTCACCTCTGGCTATCACCAAATGAGTTTTTGGATATGTGATGGAATGTCATGAAAAACATTTGAGTTTTTCCAACAGGTTTAGGACTATCCCAATTGTTTCATAAGAAGAAGAATGATTACAGTTTTTGTTGTAAGGGAGGTTCTCATAGGAGTGCAAGAGGGTGTTCCCAAACCTCAGGAGAACACACATAAACAACTCTCTTTTTATTTCCTTGTTTCTTTCTTGTTTCGTAGAAAAGCAAATATTTCCATGGGATTGTAGGAACATAAAATTGGGGGAGCTCCTCCAACATAACAACCTAGGGTTCTTTTGCTGGGAGAAATATACATAGAAATAAAAAGGCAGTTGCTTACCCAGCAAGTGATATAGGAAAAATGGATCTATAGTCAAAACATTTTGACCATGATACTACACATGGGTCCTGCTTCAGTTTTGTAGGTTTGGTACATTACTCATATATAGAACTTATGTTGCCTATAATAATAGTGACCGACAGATGCAATATCAATGCTATTACTGATAGAATACCAATTACGTCAAGTACCCTTTGTATGAGTGCTCGTTATTTATGCTTTTGGTATTTGGTCTGTACTAAGGGTCTCTTTCCATTAGGTTGCTGTTGTCTCAGTTTCACATGAGATACTTCTTCAACCATAGAAGGTCATGGAAAGTAACTGAAATCATATTATGGGCCTTGTTGTATTAAGAGTCAGTTTCCATCGGAGAGTTGCAACTCTTTTGAAAATTTAAATTTAGTTATTGTTAGGAATGTTCAGAACATGGTTGATGAAAAAAGAACCAGCAATAACATTGTAGGGAACTTGAAAATGAACATATTTTCCTAAAATGAAGTGTCATCATCTTTCGTGAGTTGTAGTTTCACTCAAGATTTCACAACTTTGCTTTTGGTCAATGTTGAACTTGTAGAATCGAGAGGTGATTGTGATAACAGCCAGAGGGAATGATGAATAGAAAGTTGTTGTTGGGTCAAAATCTCTGATCACAAAGGCCTAATGGAAAGAGACCCTTAGTGTCAGGTATTGTAAGTTATACTTTGTTAGGTGGGCCTCATATCTGTAGCGTGTACTCGTTGTCTTCATAGTATGTATCCCAAATGCCGGACCTTTGGGACCCCATTTGTCACTTCTAAAACTTTCTCTGCCTGAATGCCTCCAGGCTTCTACCAATTCAAACCTAAAGGCCCACCATTGCCGGGAACTTGTGTAACTATTAGGGTGCAATTATAAGGATTATGTGACACAGTACCTACTAGTGCACCAATGATCCGAATTCTCCTAAAATGACTCAGTTGTGGATGAACCACACCACTACTGAGTTACCAAGGTTCACCTTGAGAACCTAACCTGTGAACCTATATTTCTTTGACCATATAGCTACATGGTTACTATGTAGGTAGGTACGGCAGATGGTGGCTACTAAATGGGTAGATGCATGTGGATGGTTATACATAGCACGACACCATCTATCCTGCATGGTGCCATGGTGGGTGCTGGTTCACTTCAATGTTGGGCAAGTATCACAAATGTCCCTGAGTATCACTTGGACATCACCTAAGCATCCAGTCTGATCCCTTCAAAGGTATCACCATGAATGATATCTTGACTGAAAACCAAACTATTAGTTCTCACTTGTGTGAGAACCGATTTTTAAAAAGGAAAAAATAATCTGAGAACCGGGTAAGGTCCAACCTCTTACATGGGTTAGGGTCTCAGGGTTTAGTTGCCATAAAAAATTAGTACAAGCAATCAGAAAGAAATTATGAGTATCAAACTTAATTATGTTTCTATGCATAATGGAACAATGTTTTACTTACTGGATCTTGTTCATTATTCATGGATCATGGGTTTGAACTTTGGAGGTACGGTGTTAAATCAAGCTAATTTAATTAGGGCTAAATGAAGGACACCTTCATCATTAAACACACATCAAAATTTGCTTGTCAGGTCTAATTTGCCTTGGGAGATGGGGGATCCAAGGGAGAGTTAGCATTTGGTGGTAGGTACTTATTAATGGTAGGCCAGGTCAGATGGTAATGATGTTTGGAGAGTTAACATTATTATTGGGTTGTTTTTTCAACTTTTAACTAAGTGAGTATTTTTCTTTTCAATTTTGTGATGTAGCTGAAATGATTATTTAACTAGATATGGCAATAAATAAATAAAATAACTGAAAAAAAATTGAACTATATTTTTGGCTATGCACTGAAACTTAGGATTGAATGTGGCAAGTTCTAAAATTCTCAAATATTTTTTCTAAATTCGATGATTGACAACCCCTTAAAACCCTGAATTTTTTCCATTTTTCCATTTTTTTTGCCAAAACAAAACAGTGTTCTTTTCTTCTTCTTTTTTTGAAGAAAAAACTGGCAAGTAAGGTATTATGGACCCATGACCAGCAATTTTCAGAAAATGAAAGGACTAGTTTGTCTGGAATTTATTTTTAAAATATTTCAAACACCTTGAACCAGAGGTCCTTTGATTCTGAATTTTTTCAAAAAGCCAGAGCTGTCCTCAAAAAAAAGAAATCAAATAAATAATTATTTAACCTTAATTTTAAACTTTTATATAAAAAGTAATACCCAGTTTGTGAGAACTGACAAAGGATAATCAACTGGTTTCAAATATCTGAGAACCGGTATTGTGAGAATCGGTTTATTTTTTTATAAAAAATGTTGATACCCTTGTCCAGTGTAAAAATTTCCCAAGAAAATTCTTTTGGGGAAACCAGACTCTTCTGTAAATTACTTTGTAAAAACCTGACCTGATGGGTATCATAAAATTGTGATACCCGCCCAACACTGGTTCACTCTGGCCCAAATATAGTGGGTATCTTAGAACACTGGAAGGGCATACATCAGTCACTTTGTTCGGGAGTTTTCCAACGTGAATGGTGCATGCTTCAACATGATGGATGGGGATTAACATGCTTGAATTCCAAGCCCTAACAAATGAGCAAACATGTACTACATCCATTCACATATGGAAAAGTTCAAAGCTAGAAACAAGTTTGCAACCTGAATCAAGTTGTGTTGGCTGCAAAAGGGTTAAAACTTAAGGTACATTTCTCAAGCTATACATGCTTTGTGATTTGTACTATACACAATTAATAAGTGTTCAATAGTTAATTTTAATGCTACTAGGGTTAATTCTAATGCACATTTTGATGTTATTCTTGTTGTTAGTGCAAGTGAGGGCATTACCAAAATAAGGACATACAAAGGCAAGAACCAAGTATGAGCCTGATTTCAGTAATGCTCTTGCTGGAAGGCTTTACATGGCATAAAAATTGACACAACCTTCAGAATAATTGTGCACTCTAAGGTGCCCTCCAATTATACTATACAAATTCTAAGATGTTTTTACAAATACATGAATTATCCAAATTTGTGCACACCTCCATTACACTATGTTACAAAACATCTTTTGTTTTCTTTTTTTTTTTGGAAAAGGTGATACCATAGTACCTGGGCCGATTTGACACTAATTATATTGTTTTCAGAAATGTCAAAAATTTCAAAAAGAAAAATTCAGATTTTTTTTTCTGAAAGAAAATAAAGGATCTGATGAAATATTTGAGAAAATATCCCTTGTCAAAATGGAATCCTCAAAATTAATTAATTATCCACCAAACATGGTCGAATTGACCAATATATAACAATGTTGACTTTTAGAATACAATAAAACATGAGGTTCAAGGAAAACATTATTTGCTTACAACAAAATAGGGATGGAGGTGTTCGATAAGAAGCCCTTCATAAGAGCATTTCCCTTGACACGCCTTATTTGGGCCTTTACAAATGTTTATCACATCCTACATAGAGTGCTAATTGTTTCTCCCTCCAGACACATAAATATGAAAAATTGGACAATATAAAGTGAGAGGCTATTCAAATGTGACCACATGAGCCAATCATAAAGGAGTTGCATGAAAACCTCTCGTTGAAGGCAAAGGGTTGCACTTCAAGATGGACTTCAAAGTTCAATATTAAAAAAGCATCCTAGGCTGATAGGGGCTACTAGCTATTTGAAGGTCTTCATAGTAGCTTTGAAATAGTTATGTATAGGTTAAGGCCCCAGGGTGGGTGCATAGCCATAGTAAGGGGCCAACGAGAAGGCGGTAGGACCTTATAAATATAGGTAGGCATAAGACCCCTCCTGCTCCTAAATAGTAACTGTAAGAGCCCTCCTATTTTGTAGGAGAAATATTAAGGTGTAATACTATCAGGTACCTTCCAAATACACTAGGAATTTCTCTCTAGTGCCTTCTGATTCCATTGTCAACTGAAAAACCAGCTTTAACAAGGGGTGTGTTACACTGTGGCCTTGCCATTTACATTAAAAAGTATCTTAAGGCAAAAGAAGAATTATGGAAAACTCAAATATTTCACCATGCAAAAATATAACCTTCAAAAAATCCTCTAAAAGATATCAAAATCCTTCCAGAGATATTATAACTCTGGAACTAATCTCAAGTTCCAACACAAGCCAAAACGTCATCTTTCAAAAATCCTCATATAAAGATAGACCTATTACCTAAGAGCCAAAATGCCTTACACTACTAATATCCTTGCCTTCACAGGTGTGGCCAACAAATGCTTCGTAAGAGCAAGATGGAAAAGCTAGTCTTCATGACCACCTGTATATAACTTCTAAACCAGGTCTGATTTTCAAAACCAATTCCAACTGACTACCTGTTGAATTCAAAGTTGTGATGTTTCTACCCTAATAATCCCTATGGTGTCCCCACTTTTGTGCAAATGTTTGAAGATTTATGTTGTTGCTAGTTGTCCAGATTCTTTTGTGTAAATTCATTTTGGTTCATGGTGTCATGGTGCTTGGTGTGATGGAGCTTCACCCCTTTCCCTTTGTTCAAGGGAGCATGTTTCGTGGATGTTACAATGTCAACATCCTTGATCCCAACATGTTACAATGTCAACATCCCAACATGATGGACTACAAGTTGGTACACTATGTATGTACGTATGTATGTACCAAACTATGATTGGTATTTTATGTACCGACATCCATATCCTATCACTACATACACATGTTGGTAGTTTCAAGACATATGGGGTTGTTAGGTAGTTGTGTATAAATCTATAATACACTTCCCATATGGAATACACCATGACATGCATGCATTCATGGTAATTGATAGCTGGATCATGCAACTCATGGTAATTGTTCAATTAATTTTATAGATTTGTTCCCATGAACTTCTGCTGAGTTTTGAGCAAGAGCGTTGTTGATGGAGTTTGAAGGCTTGAGTATTGGAGTTTTTATACAATCTGGAATTACCAACACCAAAAACATGGGTATCAGCTTCTATATAGAAAATCTTGGCAAATCACACTAGTTCTGGTGGAAAAGAAGGCATTGTGTGAAACTGCAAATTTCAAGTGTGTTTACATGATCAAAATGAGATGATCAGATAAAGAAACCTGAGAATTTTGTACAGGTTTCTCAATTTTGTGGACAGTTTTGATTTTCACCCAGCATGACTTGCTCTATAGCCTGAAAGATTTGACACTAATCATCTTGTTTGGGTGGGTGATTTCAAGCCTTGTAGTATAACTTCCGTCAGCAGCAAACCAATCAAAGGTGAAGTACCCGAAAGCTAGCTGTAGATACTGGAGTCCAAAAGGAAGTCTCATCTTGTGCCAGATTCTCTGAAGGTCCAACACTTCAACGAATGGAACAAAAAGATGAGTCTGCATGAGAAGAAGTGTAACAAGAAAAGAATGTACAGTTTGAACTTCACAATGTGCATGATTCTTCCAAACCAAAATGTGACATGAACTTCACAAGAGATGCATGTATGCTGTTACTCACCTTTTTTTTTGGGAGCTATCACTTTCTCATATAACACACCAACTTGAGGCACTTACTACTGCTCTTTATGATTCACACATTCAAGCACAGAGAGAGAGAGAACATGGAACCAGACTTGTTCTACATATTGCACATACCTTCCAATTCTCTTTCATTTTCCGATGATGCCCATGAGGTGGAGCCGAGGTGGGCTGATTCTGTAATGCCTGTGTCCAAGGGTGTTACACGGTGTAAAAATCAACATCTTTTCTCTCATGATACCTGACGGGTATCGCTTGAAACAAAAACGACACTGGGCATTTTGTTTTCTGAATATTCTTCATGTAGTTGAATGGTGTCCTCAGCTCGGGCAGGTGCAGCTTCTTCACGACCTCTTCGGAGCTCCGTTGCCGTTTCAGTACAGGTTCATTGCAGCCCTTCCCTACCTTTTCTGCGAGAATTTTTTTCAAGCCAAGTTCTGTGAATGCCAGTAGTCCATAAGATCTTCCTGTCAGCAAATGGATGGGCAATCGATCAACATTCCGTCTATATTCCAATTCTTTGGACTCAGAAGGTTTTTATGGTTTGCAGTCCAAGTTTTCTTTGTTCATGATTTGGATTCTGGATGCCTTCTTCTTCGGTTTGTTTCTGGTGAATGAAAGATCCGTACATGAGGTCCAACAGAAAATTTAATGGGAGAAATGGTGACGAACAGGAGGAGGCTCAGGCTATTGAAACAAAGGAGATACTGATGGAAAGGCCTGCCAGTTTGCTGCTACTAAAAGATTAGGCATATTGATGCAGGTTAGGGCATCCACTCCCGATGATATGACAAGAGATGGGAAGACATCTCAACAGAGACAAAATCTAAATGCATGGGACAATTCTGCTGGGACAGAATCCCTTGAGGGAGCTGATGCAAGAGATGGGCAGACAGTTCAGGCAGCATCAAATTCTGTCCAGTGGTCAAAGAGATTGGAGGCACACAGCGATGCAATGGAGGCAAAGCTAGGTGGGATGAAAATCAAGGAGACTTTGGAAGTAGGGAGCCCTGTTGTAATCATAGAAGCACCACCAATGCTCAAAACAGCAGAGCCAATGCCTATGACGCGACCCAATACTGGCATCATAAAGCCTGGAGACACTGGCCGGTACTTTTTTCCCAATATCTGTGACTCTGAATTCAGTTTCCCTGTTGAGAGAACACTGCTGAGTTTTAACGGTGCAAGTTGATTTGCCAAGCCACAGTGTGTTCTCTTGCAGAATAAGATGCAATTCTGTTCTAATCAGGATTTGTTGTCTCTGCAGGATTATTGATAGAAGACCCAAGGATGTATGAGCTGTGCGCTTTGTAATTGGGGCCTAACTTATTGACCGAAGATATTTTGAACCTTTGGAACTATAGTGACTTTGAGTCCATCCTTTGCCAATGAGCTTGTCAAACATGCTTTGCTCTCAAAAGAGCATCATGATGGCAGCAAGTTTCTCTCACGAATTGAAGGAAACTGCTTGTGCCAGGTGCTGCAACATTGAGCAAAAATAAAGCAATTGACTTCAAAGCTTTTCCTTCAAAGCCTGGTATGCAACCCCGTCTTGTTTGAGTGGGAGGACTGATATGATGGTGTGCATGAGTCTCCTAGGTGACAAGATGACTTGCAGATGACAAGCTACTACTTGAAGGTATGCCTCCAAGAGCCCTCTAGAATGTTATGAACATCAGAAAGGACACTTCTCTTTGTTTATTGATATAAGTTGCAGAATGCACACACAATAGTCTAGAACTTAAAAGATGTTTGGCTCCAACAAGCTGGCAAGGCTATTTGTGTAAGATTGCCCTGCAATTTCTGAAACTGGCATTTTAGTCATTGCCAAAACAGTGGCATGTAAATCTAGAGGTCAATCAGGGATAGATTTTAGAGCTCTTTAACTTGAATTTTGAGGTTCAGAGCATTCAGCACATATATACAGCATCAACTAGAGGATGAGGCTTCTCAGCTCATGTTAATGCATGCAGAGATGGACATTTGAATGAGCTCATGAGCCCACATGGTGGATAAGTAGGAGTAATATGGGGAGATAAGGGATTTCCTGTCCCGGGTGACATGTAGCCTGAAGACTGAATGGCAGTCTTTGAGCCTCTTAAGTTATGGGCAGTTTTTTATAACCTTGTGGGTGGCTTGAAAGAGGGGCAACAGTAGAAACTACAGTTATGCTGCTGGCATGAGGAATTGCAGATTAGCAAGAAGACAATGTCAATTGAGCGTTTTTTTGGCAAGCTGCAGATGACTGTGGGGAAGACAATGAGAGATGGAGATTTAGAGAAGCAGATGATGCAATGGTTCAGGCCCAGCACTTTCAGGCATTTAACTCGTAATGACATGAAGTGGACAAGTCATCTGACTGGGTGCAGTTATCATGTGGCAGGTGAGAGCACAGACATCTTGTCATAACGGGTTGATGGTTTTGCATCAGGAGTGTTACCCATGTTTTTTAATGAATCTCACTACAAGAAAGGCTCTCTTTGTCAATACAAATCTGGCTCTATTGTTGAACCCTTATCTGGAGCTTCACTGGCTACATAAGGTAGGAAAATGCACTCTTCTCTTTTCCTTTATATGGGAATGCATTGAGGCACTTCTGTTTGTGTATGTTGGATGCCTGCCATGTATGTCTTGCTGCAGGTATCAGTGGTCTTTACTGTTTGTGTATTGGTGCTTGTGTAGAATTAACATGGTGTCCTGTGAATGAAGTGATTATGTGTGGATGGGCTTGGTGGTGGTTGCAGAATTGATGGTGATGTGGAGATGGGGCAAAGCAAGCTGTGGACTGGACCCTGGAAATGCAACAAGTCACTGGCTGCTATCAAACATCTATGTTGCTCCTGGAAAAGTGTAAATGTTTGATGACACAGAAATGAAACAGGTGTGACAAACAGCCTACATCCTGGATTAAAGTGACTGCTAAGGTGCAGATGTATTTAGTAGCTGGTCAACGCCATGCTCAAATGAGTGACATTTGTGCAGAAATATTTGGCTGTCAAGATGCCAAGGTATGTCTGACTTCTTTTGCTAAGTGGCTTGCACACTTCCAGCAAAAGTTTGTGAATGAGAGGATTTTGAGTCTGTTCCTTCCCCACACACACAGAGACAGAGACAGAGACAGAGAGTCCTGCTTGTATTTTAGGTCAGTGATTGTGGACTAACTCTTTAGAAACCTTTGTACTGTTTTTTTTGCTTTTTTGCTTTCTCACTTTAGGATTTTTACAATTTTGTTGGAGTTGGGTGCAGATATTATTGCAATTACTGCGACACGCACTTGACACAATAATTTGGTGAGTTGTGAACACAACTGATTCTATTTGATGTCTTTCTTATGCACAGAGTTTCTTATGAACTTCTTATGTGGTTGTACTGTGGCATTTTCTTTTGGGGAAGGATTTGGTAAATGATTTTTTTTCCCGTCTTTCTTCCCTGGATGCTGTATGTGCTTGATTTAGTGGAAGAGGGTTAGGGTTAGGTTTTATGCATGCTCTGGTGTAAGGAATCACTCAAGAGAATTGACTTGGCTGCTCTTTGGGTGTGGCTGAATGCAGCCATCTGTTAGAGAACAGCACTTTGCAGGATACAAGCACAAGGTATGTAAGACCTCAATCCAACTTGGTGTCCTTGCATAGGGCTAGAGGCTTATACCTGCACCAACATTTTTTGACATTTTGCAAAATCAAGAGCGACCCTCACTTGAAGAATCTGATCATTTTGCCATCATGCACATCAAGTCACTAAGACTAAGTATCTGCACACTTGAGGTGGTGCTCGTTACATACTCATTAAAGACTCAGATTAATGTATCGATTTAAGCTAAATTATAAGAATTTGATTAGTCAAAATTGCAAGAATCTCCATGTAGGCTGGTTTATATGGAGCTGAAATTGGTGTTGTTGGGAGGGGTGTGGGTTAAATTGTTTGGGTGAGGTGCATTATCTTGCTTGAGCTCTCTTGCTGACCATACTATGTCAGATCTGATTTCTTGGATCTGTGTGACCTTCAGGCATGAAATATATGTATCACTCTTACAGTTTCAATTGCTGCAAAAAATGCAACTCCAAAAACCAGCTTAATATCTACTTGCTAGTGGCAGCATTCCTCAATTTGGATGTGACAAACTTTGTGTGAATAAATCACTCTGTTTAATAGGCATTGAAAACCATTTGGGTTGTCATTACAGATTCAAAAAAAGGCCACTTCAAATGAGGAGATGCATGGAAGGATAGAGCTTGTCTATTAAAAGTAAATCTATTTTGAATTCAAAAGCTGTTTGTAAAAAAATTGCGTCACACCCGATGTCAACCTGTACTACAAGAAAACGTTTTCTTGATGATGATGTGTTGAAATTGGTCATCCTGAGCCAGTCCTCTCAGACAGCTAAAAGTGTACAAGTTTGTGGCAAGCACCATGAATGGTAGATACAGTGGTAAGTGTATATCACCAGCTTGGTGGAGTTGAGAGCTCTTCAATAGCATTTTTTTCCCTTGGCAATTAGAGATATAGATATATTAAGATAATTGTTTTCTTGTTTCGTTTGTTTGGATGTGACAACAATCTAACCCTCCCTACCCATCCCCCCCCCCTGCTTCTTCTGCTTTATGAATTTACCAGAATGCTCTTGACAAGAGGGCTCTGAACATATATATTGTTTCACAACTTTTGAACCTACAGAGCAAAAGTTATTGAGTTTTGAGTTTCGAGTTTTGAGTGTTTGTATCTGCAAAGTTACTGTGACTAAGAACTTTAGCAAAAGTTTATAAGTACTTTGAAGTTAGCACATTTCTACCAGAACAGTATTGGGATGGGGGACCTTAGAGGAGGTTGAACATTCTTGGGCCAACAGCACAGGGGCCCATTAGTCTGAATAAATTACCAACAACCTTCATGCCGATAGTGTTATAGGTTTACTCAGATCAATCTCCAATGTCAAAATGTTTGATTGCCCAGTTGGAAATCCAGTTGAAAATGCTGTAAATCCAGGTGCGTAGTATATTCTGTCAGCATTTACTTTCAAGGTTGAATAATGAGACTATGAATGCCATATGACATTGGATGTCAGACTAAAGCATCATTCACACCTACGCGTAGTGCTAAGTCAATCGTAAGGCAATGTTAGGTTTTCTTGATTTTGGGGTACTCACATGTGTAGTGTTAGGTAGCATTGTCAATGATGTGGCATCCTTGTTCAGTGTTAGCATTTGTGATAATCAATATCCAAGCCAAGCCAACAAATTAGGTTTTGAGGTTTTAACTCAATGTTATATGAAGAGGCTCAAACAAATGATCCTTGATTCAATCCTTCATAGCACAATCTTGATCATGAGGTCTAACTCAATATTTATTACATTTAACAGTAATTGTAATAATGTTGATTGTAATAATCAATCTTAATTGTGGTCACTAGTCACTTAATTGTGGTGCATTCACACTTGATGTTAAGTCAGTGTTAAATGAAAATCTAGGTGGCATCCTAGGTGGCATCCAATGTTAAATAGGCAATAGCTTAATCTTAAGTGAATGTTAACATAAAGTGTTCATGGTATGTAGGTATAAGTAGCATGGTGTTAGGGGACTCAACACTGGAGTACCTACCACCAAGTGTGAATGCACCTTAAGATTCATTGTGGTGGTGTGAATTTGTTGCGACAAAGTTAAGTTGCTTCACCCTAGTGGATGCCCCTTATTACTCAGTTGTGGATGAACCTCAACTGAGTTAATATTTGGTTTCACCTTGATAACTAATTTTGTAAGAAATAGGTATCATAGATAGGTAGGAAAATAGGTAAATACTAGGTAAGTAGATGGTTTCTACATTGAAGTAAGGGCTATTTTTACTACCTACTTACTAACAACACGCTTGTGGGTTGTTAGTAAGTAGGTAGGAAAAAAAAAGCAACTGAGCTAACCACCATGGTTAGCTAGCTAGGGAACTGGAACCCAACATGAAATTGTTTTATGACCACCTACTATTTCTTTCATGGTGCGCTGGTGGGTGCTGGTTCACTGTCTCCCAGAACACAGAAGGTCTTTACGGATTCCTGGATGCAACTAGGTAGGGTAGAGAGACTGGTCATAGTACACTTAAGGTAGGGTTTCTCGCCGTTTTGCAGGAGGGCCCGTTGTTTATGGTGTCCAAAGAGTAGATGGAGCCTTTCTCTTGGTGAATCTATCACATTAAAAATTGGCAGCAATGGACTGGAGGTGAGAAAGTTACAACCCCTCGAAGCAAGGGGGATCATTTTTTTTAAAAAATTTGATCAAACAGCTCATAGCTTATTTTTGAACCCCTTCAAAAATCCTTAAATATTACTCTGTTACTTTTAGAGTTTCAAGATGACTTGTAGAGCTTAAGATGGCGATTTCATAACAGTTTCAATCACTTAATTTGAACAAAAATTAAATAAAAATGAGAAAGTTATGCACTGATGAAGTAGGAGGGGTCAAAATGAAGAAAAATGAAAAAAAAAGAAAAAGCATTTTGCAATTCGAAAAACCGTATTTTCTTTACTGCTCTTTTTTGGCTGCTCCTTTGGCTTTGCATTTCAAAGATGATTTGTAAAGCTTGAGAAGGCGCGCTCCTATAAACATTTTAAATCACTGAAAATGGAGAAGAATTGAGAAAGATCTGCCAAAATGTTCGGTGATAAGCTAATGTTTGGTGATGAGTCGACTTACCCTAGTACCGGACTAAGAGTAAGGACTACAGGACCCCACTCCATTACGTGGACTGGTTGAAAAGTCGGTACCGGACAAGACTAGTAAGGAGGCGCCAACTGGACCTTATCCTGTCCAGCTTTGGGCTGTTTCCCGGACATGAGTCAAGTGGGAGAGATTGCGAAGTAGTTTTGGGCGTGCGTCGCAATGCGCTCTCACCATCATCGCCGCAGGTAGGTAGCTAGGTGCAGCAGCAGCGCGCTCGTCCATGGCAACCATGGCTAGTCTTACGCAGCCTGCCAAGCTCATCATCGCTCCGTCCTGCGTCAATCCTGTACATCATTATCATCACCCTGATTCCAAGTTTCCTGCATCCCTCAAGCTGCGTCATTTCCCTTCCTCTTCAGCAGCAATGGTGTCCCCAGCTCGGGCAGCTGCAGCTTCTTCACGGCCTCTTCGGAGCTCTGTTGCCGTTTCAGTACAGGTTCACTGCATTTTTTCAGCCTTTCCCTAGCTTTTCTGCGAGAATTTTTTCCAAGCTAAGTTCTGTGAATGCCACCAGTAGTCCGTAAGATCTTCCAGTCAGCAAATGCATGAGCGATCGATCAGCATTCCATCTGTATTCCAATTCTTTGGACTCAGAAAGGTTTTTAGGGTTTTCAGTCCAAGTTTTCTTAGTTCATGATTTGGCCTCTGGCTGCCTTCTTCCTCTTCGTCGCTTTGTTTCTGGTCTGTACATGAGGTCCAACAGAAAATTTAATGGGAGAAATGGTGACAAACAGGAGGAAGCTCAGGCTATTGAAAAGGAGGAGATGCTGATGGAAAGGCCTGCCAGTTTGCTGCGAGAGGGTGAGGATGTGCAATGGGATAACCCCAGCACCTCCAGTATGCGAGCTCAGTTTGAGACCATGATTCGAAAAGCTCAGGTCTGGGAAAGAAGCTCAGTTCCTGGTTTTTTTTAAAATGGAGTTTGGTGTTTGGGTTTTGGACTGAAATCTGGAGTCGAAAATTAGGGTTTGTTAATGGAGAAATGATTGAATTTTGTGAACTCACTTGTGCATTGACTGAAGAATGTAGCTTGCTGTGAAAGGGTGTGGAACTCATTACAACCTGTTTGTGTGTGTAGGATGACATTTGTGCAGCAGTGGAGGATGTTGATGGCATCAAATTCCGAGAAGATTCTTGGATCCGGCCTGGAGGTGGTGGTGGAATCAGCCGTGTCCTGCAAGATGGAAATGTGTGGGAAAAAGCAGGGGTCAATGTGTCTGTGGTCTATGGAACAATGCCTCCTGAGGCTTACAGGGCTGCCACTGGTGGTGGTTCTGATAGCAAGCCAGCTGTCAACAAGGCTGGTCGAATCCCGTTCTTTGCTGCAGGCATCAGCTCAGTATGTTGCTTCCTTCTCATTCCATCCTTTAAACAGATTCATGATGTCTGTCATGGTGTATGTTCAAGTTGAATGCTGTGGGAAGATAGCAGGTGCAAAACTATTTTCCCATCCTGTTTGATCCAGGTTCCATCTGGCTACAAGAAGCGGAGGGATTTTCTAGTTCTGTTCTCGACCTTCCAGAAGTCCACAATTTGATTTCAGTCTGATTGGACCTGCAGGTGATGCACCCCAAGAATCCATTTGCTCCAACTGTGCATTTCAACTATCGCTACTTTGAGACAGACGCTCCACCAGGTACAGACCTAGTGCAGATTGTACACCTCTCTGTGTGCCATATACTTGAACCCAGGTGGTTGATTGTGTGAAAAAGGTTGCAATCCAAAACATCTTGGGTGCAGCTCTTGGACCTCAGCAACTTCAATCTCCTGAGGGCTAATGAGAAGTGTGGATGCAGATGTGGCAGGTGCACCAAAAGCATGGTGGTTTGGTGGGGGCACTGACCTTACTCCGTCCTATATCTTTGATGAGGATGTTGCCCACTTTCACCAGGTCTGTTTGTCTAATATCAACTTGTCTTCCTCTGTCATGATCAGTCCGGTGATTTTTTTTCCAGTTCTGGACTGAGATAATCCACTGTAACTGATGACTGCTCTTGCCTTGCTGCTGGCATCATGCTGTTGTATCTTAGCTCTGAATAAAGAAGATAGAAGGTTTCAAGACAGATAATCTAGGCAATTTGCCACTAAGGGGTTTCGCAATAGCCAGGGTTAATTCACCAGGTTCCATTTGAACTCCGAAGTTAAGTTCCGTGGACCAGAAGAAGCACTTGGAAGCATGAACTCCCAGGAAGGGAGGTTGCTGGATCCCAAATAGAGCCTACCTATGAGGTGGCAACATGCATTACAGAAGAGGCAGAAGTCCCAAAAATATATATACAAAATCTCATGTTTTGCTAGGATACAAGAGATTGCTCTCAAGGTGCCAATTCTTTGTGTGCAGGTTCAAAAGCAAGCATGTGACAAGCATGACTTGGCATTCTATCCAAAGTTCAAACAATGGTGTGATGACTACTTCCTCATAAAGGTAGTTTCTGACTGCTGTGTTGCAAGCACAAGTTCTGTTTTGCACTAGTGTGTGAATTGCATGTCCAAAACACTCCACTACACCTTGTGCATGGATATATCATAGGAGATGGTGACTTGACTGTTTCTTGTTCAGTGCACACTACATCAGTGAGATGTTGACTGAATGGAAGGACTCATGTTGGGGCTATGCAGCACCGTGGTGAGAGAAGAGGGCTTGGAGGAATTTTCTTCGATGACCTTAATGATAGGGATGCAGAGAAGCTACTTGCATTCTCCACGGGTACTATCTTTTTGCAATCCCAATTTTAGATGTAAACACCAGTGAGAATGTTTTGCTCGTTACTTTCATTTTGCCCTTGGGCATGTGGGCTAACTTTTGCCATGGCTTGCAGAATGTGCAAACTCTGTGATTCCAGCCTACATACCATTGATCAAGAAACGAAAGGACATGCCTTTTTCACCAGAGCACAAGGACTGGCAACAACTGCGTCGAGGTCGCTATGTTGAGTTCAACTTGGTGGGTCATGAAAATAATGGCTGTTGTTTATGGTTCTTGCTTCTTGACTTTTGGAATCTGGCTTGCTCAGTTTTTGTCAGTAGCATAAGGTTTGAGCTAGTAGCAGTACAAAGCCTTAGATTCTCCCTCTTATTTTATCCGTTCAGTATGAGAATATCTGTGGGTGTTATGAAAGAGAGGCTAGGAACATCCCATTTAATATTGCTGTATGGGAAAGAAAGATTGGCTTCATTGCGCACAAGGGCTGTTCAGGAGCAACAATTAGGATAGATTAAGTTAATGTAGTGGTTCTGTTGCAATCTGGTGGCAGGTTTATGATAGAGGAACAACGTTTGGGCTCAAAACAGGGGGGCGAATTGAGAGTATTCTCATGTCACTACCTTTGACTGCACGTTGGGAGTACGACCATGTAAGTTTTCACCATGCATGTTGTATGTTTGATCTGTTTATCCTCTTGAAACTCAAGTTTATTTCCTACATGACAGCATGTGGCAACAACTGTTTGAGGTCCAGCAGAAACATGTTGCCCTTGCTTATTGACTTGTTCTCCAATGCTCTAGCAGTTGGGTGCAGCCACACCTTAATTCATCATTGATTACCCAAGCATATGGTTTTATGACTATCAAGCATAATTGTGTGTGGATTTCTCCTTCCGAGGCACTCTATCTCCCTGCTATGTAATTCTCAGAAATGAGAAATGAGAGCTGACCTTGATGTTTGTGGTGCAGCAACCTGAAGCAGGGACAGAGGAATGGAAACTTCTTGATGCTTGCAGAAACCCTAAAGATTGGGCTCCTGTTTCTTGAATAGTGGAAAAATTATTGTAGTATAATCATTGAACCAAAACATAAATGGTGCAGTCTGAGGTGGCTGACACACAAACTACTCCTGTTCCAGAGAAGTTGCAACTGCAACTTGCAAGGTAAACACCATTAATGATGTGGTGACCTGGGTTCCAAGATCAGTAGCTGGCTCTCAATAGCACACTTCAGAGGAATTCGATGGCTCCTATGCATTGTCTTATTGATGGCTGCTTAGAAAGCTGAGTACAATTTTCACTTAGGTTAGGAGACTAATGTCAAAATTGGCTGGATTGACTGCACATTCTGTTATTGCAGCTGGCAATTAAAAATTGTTCACGTTACTTGTTTGAAATTGATTAGCTAATCAGGATGCTAATGGATTGTATCAACAGCAGTTCACTTTATTACTTGTTAACAACAGTGTCTTAAAATACACTGCATAAGTTCAACCAATATTCCAGTGCTCAGTAACTGCAATTGCAATAGGTAGTGAGGTTGTCTCCAACTTACATAGAGAGTTAACAGGATAAGAGTTTGCATCAGTTGGCAACAATCAAAATTTCTATGCACAAATCTTGGCAATCATAATTTGCATGTTGAAAACAAGAATTCAACCAATCTCATGGTTTCTCAAAAAAAGACTAACTTTACCACCTCAATGCTAGTCCACAAACATTGTATTCATGAACACCTAAGAAGGAAATGTGGCAACAATCTGCGTTCAAATATGCAACTCAGTTCCTAAGAAAATTCAGATTCTTTTCAGTAAGTGTACATCAAACAGGATTCCATAACTAGGCAGCTGCTCCTTTGCCCTTCTTCTGAATCTTTTTTCTGGAGGATTCAAGCTCATTACCCTCCAGAATATATCTGCAACAAGCATATCTGGTCAATGGATTACACATATGTCAAAAAAAGAAGCCAATAGCTAACAATCACCTCCTCATGCATGCTGTAAGAGGAAAGCACATGTGAACTGCTGGACATACCCATCAGCCCAACCACATTGGCCAGGTTGAGATGAAATGCAGGCAAGCAACCTTCCACCAGCAAACTGTTCCTGAAGATGTGCGTGCAGCTTGACCGTCCTGCCTTTTCGCAATCTTCTTTTGCACTTTCTTGCTGGCCTTCTTGTCCTCCTCTGCAGTCTCTAAGCCCTGGGACAGGCATTCAAGGACATAGATTTGTTGCATCAGCAATGTAGCTCTAGATAAGACTGTACAGAGAAGCCTTGTTGTGAAGCTCCATGTGAACTGCAGATGGAGAGAAACACAAAAAGAGCAGAATTGGCAAGACATTTACAGAAGAAGGGACAAATCACCTCAGAATCCTTCCTTAAGAGCAGCCTTCTTCTTCTTGCCAATGTCAAGGCCACAGTGCTGGCTGTACCATTGGCGGAAGGGTGCGGCATCCACCTGGACAATGGCATTCTTCACCAAAGTTTGTGTCCGGACAAGCTCATTATTGGATGAGTTGTAGACAACGACCAGTACATGGGCCTTGCGAGTAACTGCCTCAGATCCCCATGAAAAATTCCCAGTATCTAAGTGAAGAGCCCTGAATTTGAAGTTTCCACCTCGCACACAAATGCATCAGACAGTCTTGTTGCTTGACAGCTTGGTCATAGCTGCCTGCCTTCCAAGCTCATACCTATGATGATGAAGCATCAACCAAAGACAAAAGAAGTCTCAGTTCATGAGATCCATAAAACTATTCACATTGCCACCAGATCAGAAATATACATAAATCAAACTGACAAATTCCCAAGTTTAGGGCTTTACACAAGTAGCCACGAAGTGATAAATCGGAATGAAAAGTCCCAATTTTTAGGGTTCTACACAAGTAGAACAGGCGACAGCAAAGCACCTACTTCCGCTTCTTACGCCATGACTTCTTCTTGCCTCCGGTTGCCCTCCTCTTGTGGGTGGAGTCCCGTGAGATACCTAAAACCAGAGCCCCCAAAACACTTCATTATCAACGCTCTAGCATGTAGCTTGTCGGAACCTCCTTCTCCATACCACAAGACAGCAGTAAGACATCCTCAGAGGCTTGCCGAGTGGTAATGACGACACACAAACTCAGGACAGGTCTCTTGACTTAAACCTACAAAATCAAAAGCCATCCAGATTTAATTGAGTTGAAAGGCTGAAATGGGAGCACCATGAGACACTGAACTAAAATCCTACGAAACTGGACCGCCGTTACACCAAGTAAGTGCAGTAAAGTGACGCCACCAGAGGTGAGAACGTCTGGAGCTTACCCATGTTGAAGACACCATCTGAGGTACAGCTCTCGAGACCCTCCTCGCGAGCGCTACAATCCGCCCTGCTCGCTGCAACAAACCCTTCAGCTCTCCACAAGCGGGGCCTCTAGGTTACACTCTGAATTTGCAATCGCTTGCCGAGCCTGGCCCAGACCTAACCAAAGCCTAGGATAACCGGTTCACCCTTCAGCTAGCGGTGGTCTGGACTGAACCCGCGCCCATCTGCGCACACCGTTATGGATGAATGGATGGATGGATAGCTACCGACTCATCGTTGGGAAGCTGCCCAATTTGTAACCATGCTGGTTAGCTTTAGAGGATATTGAATTAGGCTTGTGTGTGCAGGTGTGAAGAAAAAAAGTTAGAGCCAATGAAATTGCTGGATTTGGTGGTCTGAATTATTTTTCTTAATTATCTTGAGTGAACTTAAGAGTTAAATGTGTAATAGGGTTTGGTAGGCTTGTGAGAATTTCATAGGACTAATACAAATGGTGGAAAGGGACCATTATTTTCAACTTTCAGAGGAATAGGGTTTTGTGTAAGCCGTGTTGAATTAAATGTGTAATAGCTATTTACAAACTGGGTTCTTATTACAAATTACCTACTTGTTGTGTACTTCTTTTATTATATGGGACGGATGGTTTTTAGCATGCAAAATTGCCTTAGGCTAGAAGGTCATTTCAACACTGAAATTAGAGTTTTTAAAGTTCGACACACGGGGTTATAAATATTTGGACTCTTGTTTCTATATAGTTATGTCTCTTGTCCAACGCTTCTTTTTGCACTTGTCGCAAGCAATTTGAAAAGCCAAAAAAAAAAAATCAAAAATTATTTTGCTCATTAAAAAATGTAATTAAGAAATTACACTTTTCATTGGATGAGGAGCTGAAATGAACCAACACCTATGTTTGAATTTTCACCTTCGTGAATGAGGTCTGTTAAAGGACATCGACTTGGGAAATGTTAAAATTGGGCCACGATTTAATGAAATGATCAAATATCATAATGTTTAGAAGCAACTCAAGAAAAATACTAAGGTTTTTAGGTTGTATTATGGTACCATTGTATGACATATCTCAAAACAACATACAAGAAGAATCATAAAACAAGCAAGAACATGGTTGATGTTTTTGTTAATTTGAACTAATCAATGTGTCGTGCTTTCATTTTTAAAAAAATATTTGAATACTTCCACTATTAAATTTAATATCATATTGAACTAAACATGAACTTCTAAAACATTGCATTCACATGGGTAGTGATGGAAATATAGTTGATGTCAAAGTTTAGTTAATCTAGTGATTACAATATCACAATAACATTTGCATCTTGAGCAAAATATAGTGAACTTTCAATTTTCCTATGGTCATACTCACTAGTGCCGATAGAAGCTACTATGAGAAAAATACATGAGAGTTTACTCATGGCCCCAACTTGAAAGTCTTTTATAAAAATCATACTACCTTTGGTTCACAGCCTAAATTAAAGCTTTCCAAAATAAAATCCTAACATCATGTCCTCCCCTTAAGAAAAAGTTAGGGCACTTTTGGTTAGATGCTTGTGGAAAGAAAACTTGACAAGGTGTTGAGAACGTAGTTTTTTTCCTTTTGCCAATTGAACTCTCTAAATTCTATTTAAATCAACGACCTAATAAATAGAATAAACCTTTTTAGAAAAATAAGTAATGGGCCATGATGTTAAGCGAAAAGGGCTTTAATAATCATGCAAGATACTTAATGAAGCAAGTCATACATACATTGTGCTTAAAAAGCAGTGCTAACGCATATCAATTCAAATCCAAGTGGTGGCATTTCCAATAAAAAAATGAAATTCGAGCCTTTTCTTCAATCTACTTCTAGTATTTAATGCATCTGTACTTAATCCATAATAAAATTTTAAAAAATTCTTCACCTCTTTTTTCTTCGAACAATATAGAAAAAAAAATCCACTATTTATTATGATATTTATAATTTTGGAACGTATATTAGCCCACACATCTTTTTTTCTTCTCTTTTTTATTACTCTTATTTTTTGGGGAAAAATTTACTGTTACCCAATGGTTCTAGCTTGGCTAGTTTTTCTAAACCCACACCATTAATGTGAATGTTCAAGAGCTTTCGCTCATATTTTTAGCATGGAGAAAGGCCCAACTACATTGTAGAAGGTCATTGCCTCCTAACAACTAGAAATAAAGGATCGTTCAATATTATGGTTAACCTATAGTATTTGTCACCTTTGCTTTTGCAAGTCCTTACTCGTGTTGATGTCAAAAGATGAACACAATTTATGGGAAACTCAAAATAAATTTCATCATTTTATTTGTCATTTCATTTGAATATTAACATAATAAAGGTTTGTGTAATAATTGAAAATTATCTATTGCATCGGGCAAAACTTAATAAAAACATATCATAGATTATATCTGTCTATAATGTTCATGTAGCAATATGCAATAATATTTGTTAAACAAAAAAAAAGAATTTTTTTTCATTTGATACCTCAAATGTCTTGGTCTGCTCTTTTTCTTTCTTCCTTTGGGGTAGTGTTGTTCTAGTATATCTAGGTTGATTTCTTTAAGTTGAAAAAACATATCAGATTCCACTTTTCAAATTCAAATGAGGTTGAAAGAAAAAGTTCATGTGTGAGCGAAAAAAGAAATCTATATATTTTTGTTGTGCCCTTTGCACCTTTTCACTTTATGGCATCATATTTTTTTGGATGATCATAAATTATTTTTAAAAACAAAAAAAAAACATATTCAATGATTATTAGAGAAAACACTCTAAAAAGAATGTTACTAATATTCATCAAAGAAATGTAAAAAATTTGGGATATTTTATAAAAGGAAAAGATAAAAGAAGAAAAATTGTGAAACGTTTTTCGCAACAATCAGATTTTCGTCAAAGATCAGTGAAAGGTTCCATGTGTGCCCAAAGACATAAAATTCCGGTATGGAAAATTCTACAACTTAAGTTATTTTTAAAATGTCTATAAATTAATTCCAAATTTTCGTCTATTATGCGAAAGGTGTGTGGCTCATTCACACAACCCCCTTTTTTTTGTTTCTTTTGGTTCAAATTGTTCGTAAAAAGTGTCATTATGTAAAGCGTACATACATATTAAAGTGGGTGGGTTACATGTACCAAACGATAAAATTGTTGACATTGCCATGTTTTTCATGGTAGGAAAACCTAGTAGAAACTTTTCATTTATCTTGGGTTTAGAGCACATAGCGTAGCAAGTTAGGCCTAGTTGCTTTGTAGAGGCCGCCATATAGTGTTGTGGAAAATTTGCACTAGAAGACGTAAATTTATATATATTTCCTTTGAACTACATTTCACGCCTTAATCTTTTGTCGATTAGTGACCCAAATCTCACCATCCACACCCAATATTCTAGCACAAAAAAAATTACCCATCTTATTGCTAAAGTTTATGCGCTAAAACTAGTTACTAGTTTATTTTGGAAATTGTAAACCTAGTAAAGCCTACTCCCATACCACATGTCTACTGGTTCAACTCAATGTTTAAACATGCCAAGTTGTCCTCATATTGGCTTTAATTTAATTGAAGTAAATATAATTTTATTTAAGTAAGCTACTTTTTCATGTAGGTCAACCCTATTTGAACCATGACAGCTCGGCCTTCGTTTTTTTGCTTTTCCCCTACTAATATCTCATTATACGCCCTTACATGCACACCTTCATATAGAGAAATATTGTTTTACCATACCCCATTAATAGCACTTAACCTATGCCAATTTTGAGGACTGTACTACACTTTAAAGAACTCATGTAATTTCAACATGCCCAATATATATGGGCAATTTTGTCCATAGTTCGTAGCGTCAATTCGTAGCATCAAAATTCAATTGAGCCCAAAAGCTCATCTTGGTCATCTTCGACAAGGCTTTTATACATTTGCTTATCCCCTTTTCACTTGAGCTAGTCTTTAGCCTTGAAGTATGTTGTTCCCATGACTCCATACGAAGTTTTTTCAATAAAGGAATACTTAAGCAAAGTCAAGCAAAAACAATGTATGCAACACCAAAAAAAAAATTTGCTTGCTGTAAAAAATAAAATAAAATAAAATTGTTGCACTCTCTTGGTACTTGCAAAGTTAACCTTTATTTTATTGACTACCAACCTGATTTATTTATGCCTATTAAAGAACCTTTAGATGCTAATTCACGAAAAACTGTGTGAGAAATGCGAAATAACTCATATACGAAGCAAGGGCAACCCGTGAGAATACATCAATTTCTTATTTGTGTTTTGGAACTATTTCTTGGCAACTTAGACCAAAACTTAACTAAATACTAAGTTCTTCATTCAACTTTTCTAGTTATTTTAGATATAATTTTTAAATATTGAATTTTTTGGTCATTTGAATTGTATATTTCTTTCTATTGTGGCAATTTATCATACAATGAATGAATGAAAAAATCATTTTGGAATAACGAATTGGTTTTTCTAACCATTACTTCTTTTATTTGACTTTGGGTACCAATCTCTAAAAATAAGTAAAATACTTTTGATTTCTTACCTTTGTTGTTACTACAATGGGTAAAGTCATAAATGGGGGGTAGCTACAATAACTAGGATGTTGAAGGCACCTTATTTGTGGAAATTTTTGAAACAATAATCAAATTATGCAAAACAAAAATATTAGTCATTGGTTAAAAGAATGGGTGATTCGGTCTATTTAAATCTTGATCACAACGAGAATAATAGCTTGGCCGTCCATTTCCAAGGCATATCCTATTTTTGCACAACAAGGTTATGAAAATCCCCAAGAAGCAATTTGTCGTATCATATGCACTAATTGTCATTTGGCCAAAAAACTTGTAGATATCGAAGTTCCATAGTCTGTATTTCCGGACACGGTTTTTGAGGTTGTCATTAAAATACCTTATGATACACAAATAAAACAAATTCTTGTTAATGATAAAAAAGGAGCCTTAAATGTAGGAGCGGTTTTTATTTTACTCAAGGGATTTCAATTAACCCTTTTTTATTGTATTCCTCCTTAAATAAAAGAAAGAATAGGTAATCTTTATTTTCAATCCCATAGTCTTGATTTTGGTAGGTCCAATTCATGGTAAAAAGTATAATGTAATTGTCCTTCCTCTCCTTTCACTAGATCCTTCGACTAATAAATAAGCTCATTTCTTGAAATATCCAATATATGTGGGTGGTAATAGAGGAAGAGGGCAAATTTATCTTGATGGGAATAGGAATAATGATATCGTCTACAATAAAATTATACATAAAGAAAAAGGTGGATATGAAATAACTATTGATAATGGAGTAGATGGTCATCAAGTGATTGATATTATACCTCCAGGACTAGAACTTATTATTTCAAAAGGTGAATCAATTTAAGGTAGATCAACCTTTAACCAATAATCCCAATGTAGGTGGTTTTGGTCAAGGAAATGCAGAAGTAGTACTTCAAGATCCTTTATGTGTTCAAGGTATTTTGCTCTTTTTTTAAAAAAGGACTATAACAAATAAAGAGTTTCTTATAGCTTAAAACCTTTTGCTTAATACCACCATGTATGGTTTTTGGGGGGGGGAATACATAAAGGTTTATCTATATAAAATATATGATTGGTTTGAAGAGTGTTTCGAAATTTAGGCGATTCCAAATGATATTATTAGTAAGTATGTTCCTCCCCATGTCTATTGTTGAGGAGGAATTACTCTAACTTGTCTTTTAATGTATGCATTCAAGTAAAATGTGTAGTTGCAAGCTATTCATTGTTTATGAATGCGAGGCCTACGTGGTTTCCAACACTTTGTTCCAATGGTGTACATTGGCTAGTCATAGAGACCTTGTGTAATCTTACCAAAGAACCTACAGGTTATTAATCACTATTAATTTCATTTCCATGTTTTTTCTTGAATTATTTGTTTAATTCGTTTTCTTGCACCAAGTTGGTTCAAAATAGCATAATACATTGGCAACTTTAGCACAAATTATATTGCTTTTAGAAAATTTAAGAAGTTACTTTTCTCCCCAAAAAACAATTGTGAAGGAACATGAAGAATCATTTAAAATATTGGGGAAATTTTTACTTTTAAAAATAGACTACTTAAATTTAATTAATTATTTGACAAATATGTGTTGAAAATGCCCCTATTCTAGGGTAATTACCTAACTTTAATTGAACTATCAACATGATTTTTGTATAGAGTCAACTTGCCTAATGTACAATAACAAGCTGGAACATGATCATATTTAAAAAAGGATTTGAAAAACCTTGAACAAAAGCTTCCTAAATGTTTTTTTGAAAGACCAAATGACCTTTCGACTACACTTCTTCCATGCAACATTTTTTGATTGTATAAGGTTTCAAAGGTAGTGTGGCATTTGCTTGTTTGCTTATGTGACATTGTCAACCGTAACATAAGCCTGAATCTATCTTTTGTCACCTACATGAGGTTTTGTTCCTTCTTGTCCATGTTATCATAAGTCCTTATGGTATGGAAAAAAGACTATAATGATCCAAAGGCTACTCATTAAGGTGAACATACCCATATATATACATCATGAAAATGTTTTGAATAAATGGCAATGGCCTATGTTTGGCACACTATGTTTTTGAGTAGGATGAATAATAGACAATTGCAAAATTTTGACCCTCAGGGCTCTTGTAAGTGAATTTGCGTTACACTTATGGCACCATGAATTGACAACATGCTATAAAAATTCTAAAATTCAACCATCACCTCAATTGAATTGTTCCCTTTTGATTGTCGAATTCAATTCTTGAAAACCAAGTTAAAAGGGCATACAAATTCATGCAAAACTATATGAATTACAAATTTTTCAATAACAAACATTGTGGGATTTCAAAAAAAATCTACTTTCTCTATGACCTATAGCCAAATTTGGCTAAGTCCTCTTGTGGATGATGGCTAGTCCACCTTACCTGCAAGCTACTCAAATCAAGCCCTTCAACTCTTGAGATTGGCTAACCTGCTAAACCCAAGTCCCCTCACCCCCACACTTTGCTATTATCCATAAAGTTTTTTAAAAAATTGATCAAACATCAAAATTGGCTATCTATTCAAACCTGGTGTCAAATCTGGTGATTTTAAAGAAAAATCTTCAGAAAAAACACACCCATTTTTTTGCATTCTTGAAAATTGGAACAGCAAGCATCTCGTGCACTGGGAGCAGGGCCAATGAGTATGCTAGTTGTTAAGTTGAAGCAGTTGTCAAAGAAATGAGGGTTCATGTTAAGAGAGATCTCTACAGCCCATAGACAACTAATACATCTGGTGAGTCTCCATGGCTTGCTTATGTATGAGGTGAGAAGCCATGTTTGTTTGCAAGATCATGAGGAACCATGTATCAAAAATTCCAGTGCACACATATGCAATGTAGAAATGTAAATGTGAACCAAATTCTGAAATCCTCAGGCAAATGTTGTTGCAGGTACTACACCAGCAAAAAAGTCCTTAAAATAGCCAAGTGGTTCTTCCACAAATGTGGAGATAATGTCTCGCAAAGTTACAATCCCCTTCAAGTCACCTTCAGGATTGAGAACATAGATGCGGTGGATTTTTGCTTCATCAAGCTTTGTAATTATCTCCAAGAGAGTGCTCTTGTCAGTGCACGATACAGGGTCATTTGGAAGAGGTCCATGCACATTTCCTTGACTTTGGAGATATGTTCTGACCGCCTCCAAGAAATTGCTGGCAGTTAGGAGACTGCAATAGCCACAAGCCAACTCCAAAATCTTTACAGGAAATCATGTATGTTATTCCACTAGCAGTTTGCAACATCATTGCAGAAAGGTAGAGATAATTGACGTTAGCTACCTGTAAGACTTGAAGATTTCTGGTGTAGAGAGAAGAAATTGCAGATCGCGGGCACTGATATTTCCCATAAGTTTCATACTCGCGTTTGCAACTACAGGTACTCCTCCCACTCCTGTGTCTCTCATCAGTTGAAAGGCCTCCATTACTGGACTATCCTCATCAACCTGCTTGCCCAATGTATTTCAAACCTGTCCTCAGATCTAATTAGAACACCATGTCCTCATGGCTACATGTCAAGATGATATGCTGCACAAATATCAAGAGATTGAATTGCTTGCCAGTCACACTGAACAGCAAAGGGCAACACACACAAACACCTGAGGGAAGAAAAAGATCCATACCTTAACAACCTTTTCAGGTTGCATGAATGGAAGGCCAAGCTCTGACAGTGTCTGCTTGCCAACACTATCAAACCAACTGAAACCACCGCATTGTGACAGGAAGTGGATTACCGCACTTTGTGTGATGAAATTCTTGATCTGTCCCTCCCCTGGCTCCACCACTGGCAGACTCTTGATTCGATATTTTGAGAGAAGAAGTAAAACTGTTAGCAAGGAGTCATCTGGCTTGACTGGTAAGAATGGAGCCCATCGAAATGAACCTGCTATGTCTGCAACCTACATAAACCAAATGATACATCTGTCAGCAATGATAGTGAGAATGAATGCAGTACTCATTGAATCATGTAGCCAATTCAGAACTCTGCACACAAAAAGCTTTGAGAAAGAATATTGTGACATGTCAACTGCAAATCTGGTACCCTGGAACATGACAAAGTGTATCAAAAAAGGAGTATTATCCTGCATTTACACAAACCTTTGTTTGCTTGTAGAATTCAGATGTTGTGAGTGCTTCAAAAAATCCAATGCCCATTGCACCTACAGCTTCAGACCCACTTTTTGCTGGACCTACTGCTGCTGTTACTCCAAACCCAGTACCTACAACAGTTGAGGCAAGTGCTGCACCTCCAGCCACACCCAATGGAGTTGCTCCTGCAACTACAGCTGCCAGTGCACCAATTGCACCAGCTGCAACTCCACCAGATCCAATTGCTCCTACCACCATCCCTACTTTTGCAGCTTCTGACTGTGAGAACAACACACAATCTCCCCATTCTCATGAATCTGATGATTTTAGTTACAGAGCTTTTACTACTTGGTTTAATCCTGGAGAGTCCTCCAGACACTCATCAATGTTTGCCTATTCTGCTCTAGAGGGTAGACAGCTCAATTGCAAGTGACAAGGTCCTCACAATGATGATGAAGAGCACAATGCTTGAAAAACATTTATCACTCACATGAGATTATACCTGATCAAGGACCCAAAGAACAATGTTTGAGAAATCAATGATACCCAGGTACCGATCCATCCAGCTGGAATCTGCTGGGGCACTACAATCGCGAACAGGTGCACTCAGAATATTGTTACCTCCCAGGAGCTGAACGGCATCTGCAAGACTGGCATCTGAATCTATTTCCAAAACTGCACAATAAACAAACCCAGCTATTTAGCTTCAGCTTCAAACTTCAAACCCAAAGAGATAAACCCTGAATGGATGAACAGGAGTTTTTATCTCATGTCCTGCATGGACCATGGTTATGATTCAATCTCACAAACATGTCAGGATGTCAGCCATACGCCCTTCAAGGGTTACAGCCAAAATCTCTTTGCCATGGCAATATTTAACATGCCTCATACAAATTGGACCAAAAGCAGCCTGGGAATTTCTCTTTGACAATCTCAATTCAGAAGGGAAAGACTTGAAAATGCATCAGAAGACAAAAAGAGTGACACCATGTAAGCTTTACATATTTCCCTTAGTGTCTCTTCACCATTACAGCTACTGCATTACTATAAGAGATATGGACAAGTCTGGAACTGCACAAAACAATCGCAATTGCAACACGTGTCCCCTGTCCACCTAGACTAACAAGCCCACCGACAGCTCATCCCCTTTGAACAACTAACTAGTTGACTCATTGACAGTATATGATATCTAGCATGCAGCAGATGGGAATTTGGAGCCAAACCTACTTGCAAGATGAAGCCAGAAACATCAGACTAATGCCCTAATTTACCAAATGGATCTCAGGATGTTGATGGATGGGTCACGTAGGTATGTGGCCTCTAAGGTATAGTGTTACCAAGAGAGCACCATAGTATATGCCACAAAAAACTGTTTTCTCGAAAGCAATTCCCCTATCTACTGTCCTGCATCAGCCCTGCGATGGGGGTTGTAACACAGAAATAATGCCAAATATGAGCTGATGCTGCTGTTAATACCAGGGGAAACTGGTAGGGCATTCAAGAATTAAACCCTTAAAAAAAAAAGCAAACAGCGTGCAAGCAAAGCACCTTTGCTATTGGGCAGATCAGGGAACGCTGACACCACGACTTCCTCAAATGCAGCATTAAGACGTTGCGCAGTGCTGAGCGGTCCGGCTCCGCTCCACTCGTCTTCCACCTTCTGAGGCAGCAGCTGAGGTCGCGACATATCTGTTCTCAATCAGTGGGATCTCTCCACTCCTCCTTGTGCTGTCGCGCACGCAAGCACACACACAAACAAACACAAAATTCTCCAATTCTTCTTCTCGCTCGTTTCAAAACAGATGAATCAAAAACGGCACGAACTAATTTACACAAGTCTGAGAAAAATTGGTTTCGCAAAAATCGCGAACAAATGTAAGTACATAGTCGCTCTTTCATGAGCACAGTGAGCATCCCGCTGCCTGCCCACGTTTGCGACAAGCACGTACTGTGTTGACGTCACACTTGGCTTGTATCTATCTTTCCACGTAGGCAGGCTGAGTTTTCATTTCCCCAGTTTTGTAATGTAGCTGAAGTGGCAATTATCCATAAGATGGTTTAGCCAGATTTGGCTACATACAAGATATGAAAGTAGCCCAAAAAACACAGAACCTTTGTATAATCTTGGCTACCTACCAGAACTTATTATGGCGATTATGATTTTATTTTTTCCTTCAAAATCTGGTGAATTTGGGCCATATTTTTCCCATGTACATAGGTCCAGATCATATTTTGAAAGTCGAAATTTGCTGAAATTTTGCCCAAAAAACAAACCATCAGTGTAAGTTAGAGCAAATGGCCAAGCGTGTTGCTAAAATGCGGGCCCACATGAGGTGGCAATTGAACAGTGCTCGATTTCCGTAATGTCTTTGGCCTACTTGTTTTACCAAGTGTAAAGAGTGACCTTACATTTTGTTTTGCGTTTATTTTCTCATGATACCCAATAAGTACTTGACAGGTATCACAGGAAAAAAAAAAAAAATTATGATGTCGAGCTTTATGAAAACAAGGGGTTTGTCACACTCTACCCTTGCCATTTACACTAAAAAGGATCTTAAGGCAAAAGAAGAATTATGTGAAACTCAAATATTTCACCATGCAAAAATATAATCTTCAAGAAATCCTCTAAAAGAAACCAAAATCCTTCAAGATATTATAACTCCATAACTAATCTCAAGTTCCAACACAAAGTTAAAATACCATCTTTCGAGAATCCTCATATACAAATAGACCTATTATCCTAGGGGCCAAAGTCCATTAAGCTCTACTATCTTACTTATATAAAATAATTGGTGTTCACACATGCTTGATTCGGTAATTCGTGATTGGCTGGAAGCCCACCCCTCCCCCGGTGGTCCCTTGAGAGCCCTCAGCCAAAGCGAGTGGCGGTTGATATCTCCATGGGAGATTGCTATTTTTAATCCTTGAGCTCGAGTGGAATGTTCTTACAAACCATCATTTATAATTTTTTTTACTTTGGGGGTGGGCGGGATGCCTTTTTTGGGTCAACTATGCCTTTTATTAGGCAAGACTACAAGTTGCATTCACTTATTAACCCCATTTTTTAAAAAAGAACTTTGAATAGGTAGATTTTTTCTAGGATACCCCCCAAATTGTTTTTGGGGGGGGGGTTATTCTTGCATCTAATAATAATATCATATATTGTATTACCTTGGCAGGTTGAACCAATGTTTGTCAAATAATTAATTAGTTAAAAAAAAAGAACATACCTTGGTAGCAAGCTTCAAAAAATGTTTGTCAAATAAATAAATAAATCATTTGAAAAATCATTTCAACCAAATAAAATTTTCTTGAATGTTCAATATTTTCTTTCAAAAAAATTTTATTACTTGGGGGAAGAAAAAATAAAAAATTGAAAATTTCAACATTTCTGAAAAATATATAAATTAGTGTGGAAAACTGCCAAGGTAATAGTAGGGTATATACTATTAAAAGCCAATATACCCGTCATCTATCTCTCTTGCAAATGATGTCCCCACCCACCCCCAAAAGAAAAAAAAGGTTTTGGGTTTTGGCCTTTGGTGTGTGTGAAAAAAATAAAACACACACACACACACACACACACACACAAGTTGGAAAAAAAGAGTGCCTTTTTACACAACATTCATTTGATGGGTAGAAGTGGACAAAATGGACTTTGATACATAACACTTTAGTCTTTAACACTTTAGTCTTTTGCTCATTTGATCATTTTGCTTGCAAAATGGGTTTACAGACTAGTACTCTATAATGAATCTAAACACAATATCCTTGCCTCAGTAGGCAAGGCCAAAAAAAATGCCCATAGGGGCTAAACTTTTCATTTTCAAAAAGCCTGGCACGATTTTGCATTCAGCAATGTGCTCTCTACATACATTAGAGAAATCAAAGGTGGTCTTTGAGTTTTCATTTGGTTGAGAAATGTTCATTGGGTGTTAATTATTGTGAGCTTTGGGGTCAAATAAAAGTTATATGTAAATAAAATGAAACTCAACATCAATACAACTAATTTGATGATAAAATGGGATAATACATTATTAGCATTTAACAGGGCATGAAACTCATTTTTCTCCAATGCTAATGGTAAAACTAGTTTTAGTCCGACTTCATTACAACTTCACTATTATTTTCACTTTCACTACTATTGTAATTATATAGGTAAAACCTTGAATATCTATAACATAATACGTAATATTGCAATAAACACTCAATGTTCATATTTTAACACCCAGATGTAGTAAAGTATTCTCCTTCGTAAATGACAACATTTGAAGCTCCTCCAAGGGTTGGGGTGATGAAATTAAGGTCCAAAGGTGAGCAAATTTGCGAATAATTTTATTAAGTTTTAGATAGTCCCACATTTTGAGAATGTTCATTAAGTGTTATTGTGAACTTTGGAGTTCATTAATATTTCATTTGGTTTCGCATTTTCAAAAAATTGTTGAATGGAGATGTGATTATAAATTCAAAGTTCTTTTTTGAGAATTTCATGGAGGAACATCTCATATTTTAACTATGATATGTAGGTTTGAATTTGCTATAAGAAACAAAGCCAGAAGCAATGGTTGAAAAGAAGCATTGGCTACAATAACATTTGCTTTCACATTTGACAATGTCTTACAAGGTGCACTTGTGTTTATGTTTTGGAATAGTTTTTCAATTTCCCCTACTATGTCCTTAGTATTTTAAGTAATAGAATTACGTGTAGATGAAGACCTCTCCTTCCCTCACCCAGGCTTCCCTTCAAATGTGATTTGAAATGAAAAAGGATTGTAGCCCAAAATTCATTTTGCCTTATTTTCATAAAATAACAAAGAAAACCAATAAAATGTGCATCAAGCTCCTTGGGGCTTCACCCATTTCATTGGTTGTCCAACTTATCAATTTTTTCACATTCCATTTTACCCAATTTCCCTTCATCCATCAATTTTCCAACATTATCAAATTTTCTAAATTCAATCTATGGGGTGTTTTCCAATTTCCTCAACTTCAACCATTGTCCAACTTTTCACTAAAATTCTTAAAAGATTTTTCACAAGACAACATCAATGAAATGACTCTTAAATAAGATGAATAGTGATAAAGAGATTTTCATCAAATTCGAACTTCATTCTTTCCATTCAAAGGATGAGTCAAATCATTGCATGTTTGTCATTGAAAACAATTCATGTTCAAAATAACGAAATTTTCAAATAAAAATAAAATACATTAAAAGTGTTAAGGATTCTTTTTAAAAATTGAATGCCTCATCTTTGTAAACCATTGAACCTGACATTGCATTGAACTTAGCATTGCATTGAATTGGATACTCTTGTTTAATATTCCAAAAGATCCAAAGAAAAGTTTGTTTTATGTCATAAAAGAAGTTTGAATTAGTGTTAGCACTTTCCTCCGGTTTGCAGTGTTAAACTCAAGGTTCAAGTTTAAAGTTTAGGTTATTATGATTTGGACCTAAACTGGTGTAATGAAAAGAACGAGGATAAAAACATATGCACACTGCATTGATTCAATAGACAACACAATTGTGAAATAAAATGAACAATAACATGATCTTTTCATCAACAAGATATTCAACTTTTATTTCTACAATATCTTAAAACTTTGACTTCTAAAGCATAGTTAGGGATCAAATCACTCCAAATTTACTCTCATGAGCTATCATTGTTTTCAATTATGATTCCATCATACAAGATTTCAAGCCCATACCTACATTATTACTTTTGATTACAAACTTCCAATTTTGCCCATAACATAGATTAATCAACAATTACAACGTCAAGCCCACAAAAAAACAAATGAATCAACCTTCCATCAGTGTCCCAAATTTCTCCCATTTTTCACAGTTCAAAAGAAGCCTTTACAGTAGATAATTCAACATTAATCGTGACTACTTGTATACAAAAAACACTTGCATTTATAGAAATGAAGAGCTTGGTTTCTTTCAAAGTTCCCATCCCAATAGGTGTCATTCCCTCAAAACGCACATAAATTCAAGACAACCACTCAAACACATCAAACCCAAACATATGAAATCATACACACAAGCCTTCAAACTCCCTAAAGCCCTTCATCATTTCCATGTGTTTTTGAGCTATGATTTTCTATCATAGATCTCAATAAACATTTTGAAAATCTTTGTGTAATGGAGATATCAAGAAAGAAAATTAGAACAACTTGTCAAGAACATTCATCTCTTCAACAAGACATAAAGTAAAAAATTACAACACCATTATACTACCAACTTCAAAATCCTTCTGAAATAGCGTATTTAACTTACATAAAAACCCACCTTAAATAGTTGTCCATGCTCCATAATAGGCACTAAAAGCATCAATGACAAATGACATTTTACAACTTCAAAATCAACAAAACCACACAAAACCCATCACAAAAGCCTAAGCACTTAACAAATTTAGTAAAACAAATAAAAGAACACCAAAGCCCCAAATGTTTTGCTTCGTCATAACTATGCATTGTCGCACATAGTTGTTCAACCCCTTCGTTGAATGATGAAAAACAAAAAGGTAGCAAACTTCTTCGATGCAACTAAAATAGACAATTCACACACAAAACAGATTTGTGAACACTTGAGCCTTAAATCCATGTCACATTGGATCCTTTTGGTGGATTTGGCACAATAATTGCCCTATGGAACTAGCCTTTTGCTAGAACTAGAATCATGAAAAAAAAATCTTAAACAAAAATTCAAGTCCTTTAAGTAAGTAAGGTGATATTTTTTGAAAAGTTGATAATGTAAGTTGAACTTTATTGTAAATGGATCAGTTTTTAATTGGTTGTAAAACTTCATTCCTACACAATTTCTAATCATGGAGAATGTGTAATACACATGGATTTGGTTTTTAAATTGGGGCCAAAGGTTTTTGAATTTGGAAATCTATGCCAAAACTAGAATTATAAGTTTAGAATTTGAAGAATTAGGTTCAAACCTACACACAAATAACTTATTAAAAAATGAATGTCAAAATTGAGACCAAAGATTCTCTTAAAAAAAGAAGAACTAACCATTAGTTTGAACTAATGTTGAAAGGGTATTTGGTTTTGATGTTAACTATATTAAAATGAAAAAAAATCAACTTATGAGTATTTTATTAAAAAACAAAGAATCATGGGTTCCAATTACTTCAAAAGTCTCCAAAAACTCATGTTTCCTGACAAAACTAATAATTTTATTTGTAATCATTTGATTTTTTTCAAAAGAATTGAAATTTGTGGTTATATATTGAAATTGCATATTTGATTTTTTGAAAATTGTGGTTATGAAGCTCAAAAATTGCCTCCATATCCATTAAGGTTTGGTTCAATTTGAACATTTCCCCAACATTAGTTTGAACGATAAACAATTTTTCTGTTTGAACCAACGTTGGCAAGTTTAGGTTATAAAATAGGTTTTTCCACAAGTTTTTTGTTAGGTTCTATGGTACCTAGATTAAAAGGTTAAAATTTTGTTAAAAATAATTTTGGATCCAAACCATGCAATTGACCTCTTCTTAAAACTACAACCCAAATCTAGATTGGGCTATATTCTCTTTTTAAAAACAAGTCTAGGTTATTTAACAATATAAATACAAGTTATTTTAAAAAGCAATAATTAATGGATTTTGCTTTTAATGAAGTTACTAAATTTATTTGGTTTTCCATCAAAATCAATACATAATGTTTTGTCTTGGGTGTTGTGCATTAAATTAGATTAAATTCATATTACACTTTATTGTAGTTGGGTGCAATGACGCACTCCCAAGTCCCGGGTTGAACCCACTTGAGGGTCCAACTTTGTTGAGTTGTGGAAAGTTAGGACTTGAGGGGCACTCCCGACTTCCAGCACTAAAGAGGGGTAGAAGGGCGTGCTAAAAGTCCTGGGATTAGACTAGGAAGATGGACTAGAAGATCAAGCTTGAATTTGCATCCAAAATTAACCACAAGAAGGTTAGTTCACATTCGGAAACACCCTTGGGTGTTGGGACAAGCCACGGGCACTTTTACACACAAGACTCACCACGGCCCGGACTTGAGGGAAGCCACCACCTTCCCCCATATAGTATACTCTGTAACTCTTCGCTGAGGCTACATCCAAATGGCTCTTTTTCCCAGGACTCCCAAGTTAGAGTCCTGAAACTGTCCCGGGTTGAAGTCCCGGGACTTTGAACGCTCATAGCTCCTTGCCCCAAACTCGGATCGGGACGAGGTCTAAACCAAAGTTATAGATTTCGTCGAGAGCTTTCCAACGTCGTGTCACACTCCTTGAGGCGATGTCGGGAAAAGGTCGATTCCCGACTTTTAGTGGTCGGGAGTCAAATTGGCAATTTGACTCCCGACCCTTCTTTTGCCCATAACTTGGGCTGCAAATGTTCAAATGGGCGATGCGAGGCCATTTTGGACATCTACGCTTCAAGAGCTTCCATTGATATAAAGAACGCACCAAGGCGAGGAGATTTGACCCCTCAAATCGTCTTCTGAGTTTTCGGGAGTCCCGGAGGACTCCATTTTCCCATTTTTGGGAGTGTGAGTTGCATTCTCACACTGAGCCCCAAAGTGGGGTTGCGACATGCAATGTATATGGAATTAAACTAAGTGTTAAATAAGATTGAATTTTGAATTTTTTGGGAAGGCTTTGAGACTAAAGGTTTCATAAATTCAAAAAATTATTCTTAGAACTACAATGGAAGTTCTAACAAACCAAAAAAAATCAAAACCAAAGGTTCTTTTCAAAATCAAGGCCAAACAACATTGGTTTAAAATTTGAAAATTTTTTAAATATTAAAAGCCCATGGTTGGGGATTTTTTTGGGGATTAATCCAAGGTTATATAGTGTCAATTCAAAAATTATATAACTAAATATAATTCACACTTTTCTATCCAAATATTATTTATAAATATGAATTATGATTGCTCAAAATGAATTATTCACAAAATGAAAACAATAAAATTATTTTTTGAAATAACTATCAAAAAGAAAATATTCAAATTGAAATATATAATATATTTTTAACATTTTATATCCAACCCATGCCCCTAACCCCTACCTTTTTGTGCCCTTTGTCTCCATAATGCCTTTTACTTGCTTTTGTTGGCTACGCCCATAAAACAAAGACTTCGCATCTATGTAGGATTTGGAATTGGGGATAAAATTTTGGCTCACTTATTGGCCAATGTGGAGATGACAAGTGTTCAAAGAATGAAAATTTTCACATGGATGTAATTTTCCATGTTTGGGTGGATGTAACCCTAAGTACATTAGGTTTTCGATGAAACCCTAAAACACTGGTGGGAGCAATGCAACCGTGGCCCCTTTTACCATAGCCTTCAACGGTAGTGAGAGATGACATACTTTGATGGACTTTTTTGGAGCTTTGGTGGAGTTTTTTTCTTTTTTTCTATCACTAAACTATTGGAGGACTTTCCTTTTACTTTCATTGTGGTGGGTATTTTGCATTGATTTGTTTTCACTCGCCTCCCTATTTGCTTTCGAACGGTGAAGTGGAGAATCTCCCAAGTGGATCTTGGTGGATATAGTCCCAAAACATAAAATGCATGTTATTTGAGGGTAAGAAACATGATTGTGTTGGTTTCATGTAAGTTTGATTTCAGATGAGGAGACAATGGGTGGTAATTTTACTCATCCATATGTTCCAAAAAATGAATTTTCCATTTCTCCTGTGCCACCCATGATGTGATAGGTAATAGATCTTGTAGCAGCTGTAATGTTTCATTAATGTGTTGTTTTTTTCACCTGAACCTTTCAGGTGTAGATTTCAATAACCGAAAAAAACATGATATCATCATAAAAAGGTATGTGCTCATTGATGACCTACTTGGGGGCTAATTGGAATTTTTTTATATTTACATTGACCTAAGCTCTCATGAATTAATTCCTACTTGATGTCATTTAATACCACTTGATGAATAACACCATCTTGATAATGTTTTGTTGCGAGCTCATCCAGTTTAGTCCCCTGTCTTTTTGGTTTGAATGCCTCAATTGAGTCAAACCTTATGGCTTATTCTCAATTTGATATTCCTAATTTTTATTCTTAGTCTTTGTATTTGTTGTTCCTGCTACATTTGCAATATTTTCTCCCATGTGGTGTATGTCTTGACCAAATCATTGTCTTTCTTTTAATTTTCATGTGGTGCATATCCTAACTGAATCTTTGTTTTTCTTCCTAATTTTGGAACATTTTGAATGTAGGTGCGCACCTTTGAATCACATCATGCTCACACAATATGGCATGAAGCACATGCAAACATTTGCAAATGTTTGCAATGTCGATTTTGATGCCACTAAAATGGCTTTAGTTGCAAAGCAGGCCTATAGCAGTTGCCTAGGTTTTTAGACCCCCATCTTTGTAGGTTATGGTGCATAGAAAAATCTAAAGAAATAGGTGCACTTGAAAATACAAGCACCCTATTATGATGAAACGTAAATGGTGCCAAAATATAGCCATCCAACTAGTTTATGTAAGTGAATTTGTGATTCTTTTGCATTTGACTTGGAATTGGTGTTCATCACATTTATCATTGGTAAACACATGCTACTAGATTTGTAGATATATAGGTTGTTAGATTATGAATGTATAGGTTTTTCTAGGTATTATAAAACATAGTTAGGACCCCAAGCAGGGTCATGTACACATGTATTATTAACAACATATTGATTTGATTAACTGATTAGCTGCCAAGGCTTCATGACCTCATTACATTACATTCTAAATTTGCCACTGGCAAGTAATCACATAGAGGTCATGATGCACGCTTCAAGCCTTACCCTGCTATTGGCGTTTGCATTGGTTGATTAGTTTATAATGTCTAATGTCTGTTGGTAGGCTTTCACTTTTAAAACATGTTTGAGTTCTTGTAAGCAAAAGGACCCAACTGAATTAATACATGTGAACATAATTTTAGTAGATGTGGGTAATTTAACTTTTGCAAATGTTTCAAGATCCATGGTGAACTATCTAGCACAATTTGGTCTTAATTGGCCTTGTCATGTTGTGTTTGTTAGGGACAATCAAGGTGTTCCTACTTTGTTCAATTACAAACAATTTCTATGCTACACCCTAATCTCATGAGTTCTTCCAGAATCTTGCAACGAAATTAAATAGTGTCTTTGAGATCTAAATATCACATCTAGATTGAACATATTGTGTCAATTGTTACAAAATAAATCTATGAAGATGTATGTGTTTGAGAATGTGGTCAACTAGTTGTTAGTTATTCAACTAGTTGATGTTGTTAATGATTCAATTAATCATCCTAGAAAGGTGATTTGAGATGAAGGAGATTTGACCCCTCCTTTGAAGAGGTTGTCATTTCATCAATGTATTAGAGACATCATTAGTTGATGTCTAGCCTTAGATGCATTTTAAAGGTTTTGGTGTCTTGTCTTTATAGTTGTCTTTTGATTTTGGGGCTTGCTTTGTTTTGGATTATGTTTGTGGGAGAATGTCATCTCCTTTTGTGAGATGTTTTGTGTTCATTTTGCCACATGGTGGAGGAAATATTGATGCATGAATCCTTTTATTCTCTTAAATACAAGGGTTGCTACCTAGTTTTCAATTTTGTTGCATAACCTAGTGAACAAAAGGATGAAGAGAATGGGGAACTATCATTCAAGCCATTTTGTGATTTGATCAAAACCTTAGGGAATAGTCTATTGAATTATGTTCCTATTCAATGGTGTGGATTCTTGCTTAATTTCTACAAGTGGATAATATAATTGTCTCCTTTTGGTTTTTCTTTTACATTGTTTATTTTTCTGCATTTATTTACTGGATTTCGACCGAGAGGAATGTGACCTTCATTATTTGGAGTTTGTGAGTGCTACCCAACATAATGACTAAATCTTGTTATTTTTGGAAATGTGACAAAAACTCAAGATGTAGATTTTCTTAGTTTAACCAAATTTTTGGGTGGATTATTGTATAATTATCTATGCCACTATTAAAAGCTGATGAAGTAATTGGGTAGTCAAATTGTTCATGGAATTCTGATCATCTAACTTTGACTTTTCACCCCTTTATATTTATTTTTGGGTGTTGTTATAAGTTTTGATACAATAGTTCAAAAAACAGAGAACAATTCAGCAACAATTATAACAATAACAGCCAGCTAGCACTACTGCACAACAATTGTAGTAGCTCCAAAAGGAAAAACACAACAATAGATCCAGTAGCATTCTAAATCCAACAATAATTTTAGGTAACAAAAGAAGAAAAACAACAACTCCAATTAGCAACACAACAAGAGTAATTTTTAACCTTATGCCCTATACCTTTTAAACCCTAAACCTTATATCTCTTGGATTTAAAACAGTAATATGCCCTAGAAGTTGAATAATCATATTTGTGTAACTATAAAAAAACTTATGTTTAGTTGTTACTTTGCATACACACATTTGATGCACATAACTCTTATTTAATTTGCAATTTTTTTCATGTCATTTGCTTCATTGAGCTTTGCTTAGTTTGCTACTATTTCTTTTTCCTCTTTCAATTTGTGTGCACATTCTTTAAGCAGTCCACTTGTAGGTTGTCTTTGTTGCATATTACATTGTCTAAACTTGCTTTTGCATTTTTTTTTACTAACATGGTAGGTGTTAACAAGAGAACAAATTGTCTAATTGTTGTCATCGATGATTTGGAGTCAACAATTAGAGACATAGCTTTTCATTGCTTTGTCCTGAATAGATATGGGAACTTTGACAAGATCACTCCATATAATTATTTGCATGCAGATGTGATAGATATTCACAGTATATGTATTATTATTATTACAATTGGAGGTTCCCTTATCAATTTTCACAAAGACAAGTTCACAAAAGGGAATCCTTTGAGAATTGAGAATTTCACTTTCCAAACAGGGGAAAAATTTGAAAGGGGAGATCTTGATCTTTCCTTGCAGTTGACAACCTCAACCAAGGTACTAATTTTGGATAAGCTTGATTATAGTTTGCATTTTTTAATGCGAACACTATTGCATCTTTCAACAAGAGGGTTCATGACAAGTGGGCAATGACATCAATCGCCGTTGTTATTATATGGTTCCAAGGAGAAGTAAATGGTAGTTTCAAGCTCATTGTAGTGAATGGAGATTCCCTAGAAGATGTCCAAATGGTTTGTATTCAAATTTTTTGACATTATATATCTTATATTTTGTTTTCTTGTTCTTTGCCATATGAAATCTTGAATCTCCATGCACTTTGCAATGTGTGCAAATAAGTTTTTAGCCCATGTTTCATAAGGAGTTTGATTTTTTTGTTCAACAATTATGTACAGGAGCTCCCAAATTAACTTTGGTCAAAAACATGTGTGCAAAATCAGCAGGTGCAGTTCGATACTAGACAAATCCAACAATGATTTTTGCACCAATTGTCAACGAAAACATAATCATGCAATTAATTCTATTGCATGGACTTTACAACAAGTTTGGTGCTCAACATGTCGCAACAAAGGTATGAAAATAACCTTATTTATCAAATAGCAAATTGTACTTGTGTGTAAATTTATCATGTAATAATTTTTCAAAGATTGTTGACCTTAACATGTACATCTCCAAATAGATTGTAGGTGTTGTTATTAAGCTTGCGGTGATAAACTAACATTGCACATTTTTTGGTGAAATGTGGGTGGTTAGATATTTGTTTGTCCCAAAGCGACATTGCCTCTGTTCAAACGAATTTGCAAAATGTGTCACTTGGTTGAAATATCAAGGCAAGATAACGGTTTCTTTTGCTGCAATGATTGTAAGGTAGCCAATGCATGTGTTTTGATTGGGAACTTGAAAGGTTATATTAACTCACTCAACAGACTAGTAGACGCGATTGTGAAATCTGAATGGATTGAAGCAATTGTTGGTATCAACAAGGAGGCCCTTATTAAATTACTGCATGAGAATCACATTCATCTTATTTAAAATTTATCGAACATCAATATTCATGGCTCCTTTTCATTGAACCTTATTGCGGATTTCATTGGATATGCATAAGTATAGCAGGATAAGAACTCATAAGTGTGTAAAGATTTTGTCAAAAAACTTGATTTACAATATTACAAAATTTCACATTATAGTTTTTCAAACTTCATTAATTTATAATTTATCTGATTTCAATTTCTTTTTTTCAATTTTCATATTTCAAACTCCAATTTTCAAATTTCAGACATCAAACTTTTAGTTTTCCAATTTTAGACTTTAGATTTTAGATTTTTAAATTAATTAATTTTTTTTTTAGACTTTAGATTTAGATTTTAGACTACAAATTTTCAATTTTCAAATTTTCAGATTTCAAATCTCACATTTCAGATTTTCAGATTTCAGATTTTAAATGTTTCGTTTCCAATTTTAAAATTTTAAAATTTTCAGTTTTCAATTTTTAGTTTTCCAATATCTTAATATTTAATAATTGGAATATTTCAATTTTTAGTTTTCATTATTTAAACATTTCAGTTTTCAGTATTTAAACATATTAGTTTTCAATTTTCAATATTTAGACATCTCAATTTTCAGTTTTCAATATTTTGACATTTCAGTTTTTAGTTTTTAGTATTCAAACATTTCAATTTTTAATTTTCAGTCTTCAAACATTTTAGTTTTCAAAATTTTAGATTCCTTCCACATGCTACACAAAGAGATTTCAAATTTCATCAAAATTTCAACTTATGGATTTTTTCGTAAGAATTTTTTTTTTCTTATAATCTAACAAATTTAAGAGTTATACTAATGGAAATAGGGGAAAATCCCAAATATAATATATTAGATCTTCATTTCCAACAATTAAGCCACATAGGGCTAATGATTTCATAGTTTTTATTTTCAACATTGAAAATGGGGCTGAAGAAATAAAAATGGAAATCAAAAGCTTCCTTGAACAAATGTGTGGTCTAAAATTAAATGTAGATAGTATCCTTATAATACAATTAAGTAGCAAATGGTTTCATTCTTCAGGGGTTAAATGTCAAAAATGAATTAATTGATTGATCTTTTTTGTTAGAACCTTTTGCTTTTCTTTTTCTAAGCGAAATCTTATAGGTTTTACAAATATAACATCTAAAATGGGATTATGGCTAAGAATAAAGATGTAAAAATAATTATTATTTTGGAATGTATTAATTATGCCCAAGATAGTGATGAAACAAAAAGGTGTTTTTAGACATACCATTCGGAAAAATCGTAATACGCCCTTTCAATATTCACACATCCAAATTCAGACATTTTTGTTTTCAAATTTTCATTACTTAGACATTTCAATTTTTGGTTTTCTTTATTCAAACATTTTAGTTTCCAATTTTCAAACAATTCAGTTTTTTGTTTTCATTATTTAGACATTCGAATTTTCAAATTTTCATATTCCTTCTAGACATTTCACAAAGAGATTTCAAATTTCAAATTTTCAGTATCTTAATATTTAATAGTTCAAACTCTTTGTTTTCAATTTTATATAGCCAATTTTCAAATTTAACTACATTGTGAAGTTCAATTATGTCAATTTGATTATTTTTGTTTTCCTTCTTCTTTATCACCATATGAATAAACATACCAACCACTACTTCAAATTTCAGATTTAAAATTTTTAACTTTTAGAATATCAGTTTTTCAATTTTAAATTTTCAAATTTTAATTTTTTAGTTTATAATTTTCAAACTTTCAAATTTTTGATTTTTCAAAATTTTTGATTTAAAATTTTTAGTTCTTGAACTTTTTAGAATTTAAAAGTTCAAATTTCAAATCTTCAAGTTCAAACATTTTAGTAATAGAAATCGGATCCCAAAATTTTAGACTGGAATAAACATATGAACCATAACCTCCAATATTATGAATTCACTTCATTCACATTGAAAATGGCAATAAACATTTTAAAGAAAAATGTTGGGTTGCAAAGAATTATTAATTATCCATACATAGTTGGAGATTGTTTGTTTGATTCCATAAATTATTTGTTACATGGTATTGTTTTTAGTATAACATTACGAAAGGGTTCTGTTGAATGCTTATGACAAGCTTTAGTAACAAATGATTATAGGGTTGAACACTACTTGAGATCTGCACTTAGTCCTAACTTTTTGATGAGTTTGCATGGTGTTAAATATGTAGAGAATTACTTATATAAAATGGAATGCGAGGCTTCAAATGGTGGTTTGTGGGCTACTTTCACAATCTTCTTTTGGTTATCCGAATTCATAAAACGTCCAATAGAAGCATGGTCAACAAGAACATGTAAACCATACATGAATATGGGAGATGAATTCAATACGAATGAGAAATTAATTTTGGCATATCATGAGGGTATGAATAGTCACTTTGAACTGGCAAAAAGACTTGAAATACACAATTCAACTTTTAATAATAACATTAGTAACATGTAGAAAAAGACAATGCAACAATCAACAATATTCAATTGTTACAACATAAAGTTCCACACTATCCCAAAAAAAGATGTAATGAATAGATTTGTAAAACAATAGATAGTGATAAAAAATGTAAAATTACTAATACATATATTACATGGACAAAGGAAAATGATGTCATCTTACAAAACCTAATGGACTTGAATGAAGGGAAAAAGTTTGAAAACCCTAGTAGAAAAATTCATAAGTAATAATTCAAATCCAATGTTTAACATTGAAAAATAGTGAAACATATTCAATACATGAAATCAAAACAAAATAGTTCAAGAATTTGTTTAACAAAAAACTTAAGTAGTGATCATTGTAAATCAAACATACATAATCCAAACTTGGATTGTGATATTGCAGGCATGAAATCTGATGATGAATTCCCTACCCCCATTATTTTTCCCATCACAAGTAATGTTCCAATGCATGACAATTTAGTGCTTCAAAAACAAATTATGAAAATTTCACCAAAAATATGCAAAAAACTTCATAAACAAAATACATATTTTGAATGGAAACATGAACATATTGAAAAACTAAAACACCTTATGAAAATACATTATCATTGTTCTCTCAAAACAATTGTCGGCATCTTTTACAAATGTAATGTATATCCAATGTTAAATACACAAAAAGTACATGATCAACTAAAAAAGTTAAGGAAATCCCCCAAAAAAGAACAAAAACAAATTTAGAAAAACAATTAAATCACATGCACAATGAATCAAATTTCATTATAATTGATGAACACAATTGTGCTACTAAAACATCAAGTTTGGATGAGAAAGTAAAAAATAAGTCTCATACTAAGTTGAAATCTAAAACAAGCAAATATAAATCAAAAATCAAATAAACGGGAAAAAAAATTTACATATAGAGACAAGACACATTAATGAATACAAAGATTAAAAAAAAGATTCTCCAATGCATGAATGTGTTGTTTGTGAAAGGCTATGGTTCAAATTGCAAACTTTTCATCTTACTAAAAAAAAACTCAACAATTAGGAAAGTATGTATCTAGTTTGGAAACGACAAAACCTGAACTATTAGGTAATTTTTGTGTGTGTTGTATTTGTACAAAGTTGATTGTTATTAATAAAGAACCTAAATATCTAGTTCTTCATAATATTTCAACTAATTTAATCATTAATTCAATGTCAAACATATATGAATTAGAGGAAAGATTAATAGTTCCACGACAAGCATTTGCATAAGTATGGCAAGTTTAAGGGTATGGACGATTTAAAATTTGTGGAAGTATAATCAATGTACCAGCCAATGTCAATAAAACACAATTTATACTACCACACATGCTAAATGATGAAGCCACAATTGGTCTTATTTTGAAACGTAAATTAGAATACAAATTCCCTTATCTATTAGGAAACATTTGGCCTAACCAAGTGATGGTAGTTTTGAGAGATCTTGTGAAAACTCGAATGTACATAAATACAAAAAATTCAGTAAAACCTATGTGGGAAGACATGTTTAACATTGCAAAAATTCAACAAAGTAAAAATCATCTCAACACATTGCAAGAAACATAATTAGACATGGAACAAAGTTTAGATAAATTTGAGGAAATAATTGAAAAACTTGCCACAAATATTTTGGTTCAAAATTTCCTATTGCTCGATCAAATTATGAACAATGAAAATATTATTATTGCGGCTCCTAGTCAAGACTACAAACCACTTGGACTTTTCCAAGACCAAAATAACGAAGATTGTAATTACCCCCCATTATTTTTTGGAATGTTTCAAAAACCTTCAATTATGGCCAATTTCAATATCAAGATATTACTCAATGGGAACTTATGCATAAAGATCATTGATTTGATAGACACATACCAAAATTATTTTTTAAGGTCATTAAGGTTTATATACAAGTCGTCACATTTGCCTCTTGGATCAAAATACGTAAAGGCAAGTTAAATGATTATGTATTGAGAGCCGAAGATCTTACAAGTAAGCCTAATTTAGGTAAATTATTATGCTTTGATTTAGGGTATCATGCTTCAACACATTTGTGAATGTCGCCTAATTATTTGTCCAAACTTTGATGAGATGCATTTGCCATGATATGTTAATTGGGTTCACCAACTTTCTTTGTGACTTTCACTAATGCAGAAAGTAAATGGACTACATTAATATTAGCTTTACACACATTGAATAAGAATCATATGGAAATTCTGAATTTTTTGATGAATCTGAATCTAAACATTTCGCAAATCTTGTCAAGTTTGATCTATACTAGTTACATGTGCACGTTATTACAATCATCAAATGGCTACATTTCGTAACCTTTTGAAAAAGGATTCATCCATCTTTGGTAAAGTTGATGATTTTTATTTCGTAACAAAATTTCAAAATAGAAGAACTGAACATGCTCATGATTTGTTGTGAATAAAAAATGGCCCAACATATGATGTAGATAGTAACACTAGTAGAAATCAGCCAAAATGTAACCAGTCAATTTACGACTACATGCGACTTATAGTCGTTTGCGACTAGATTTGAGAATATTTGCAACTACAAGACCAACTTTCAACTATTTTGGT
>Ga0116231_10001348_pt1 | contig 49836 bp, 43 predicted proteins | sample S1TSphgellanicum_2_FD_89695 | JGI IMG/M metagenome (GOLD analysis project Ga0116231, IMG submission 89695) | Host-associated microbial communities from peat moss isolated from Minnesota, USA - S1T2_Fd - Sphagnum magellanicum MG | ecosystem: Host-associated > Plants > Peat moss > Unclassified...
GTTTTTTGTTTGTTTTTTGTCTCCCCTTGTTTGGTTCTTTCTGTGGCTTCCTGAGGAAGTGTTAACCTTGCTGTTTCTTCTTCATCATGAGAATGGAGATTTCTCTATTCTTATGAAAGATATGTCTATTCAGGTGAGGCTACTCCGAGAATTGTTCGAGGTCATTGAGAAGGAGACTATGGAAAAGTTTCCAAATCTTGAAGTTTCGACAGTGGATGGGTTTCAAGGTCGAGAAAAAGAGGTATTATAAAGAATGGAGACATGACAAGAAGTACATTTATCTGCACAGGGATGGTTGAGATGAGCATGAAAAGCAATTAATGTTTAACCATGCAGAGCAATTACTGTAGTCTTGAGTGTGAAATGTCTGAACCTTGTGGAGGACAATTTTTTGACTGGACAAAGAGTTTGACCAAACATTTGGGTTGACCATCAGTTGAGATGACATGTGATTAGGAACCATGATGTAGTTCTCTGCTGGGAAATACTCAAAATCAGAAATTGGTTGAAAGCATACATAGCAATGGCCCAAATAGGTCATTTTAGGCTATCTAGGACGGAGCTTCTACATGAGTAACCTGGAGCAGTTCAGATTGACTATCACATGTTGTTAGGCTGACAGAGTAGTCATCTTACCTCATATTTAGTCTTGAGTCATTAGTAGGAGAAGGAATTAGAGAGTGTTCTATGAATAAATTTCAGGATGCTACAAACTGTGAACCCAGGTGCAATTATACTGAGCAATCACATGTGCAGGTTATTGTGTTCAGCACTGTTCGATGCAATGAGGAGAAGCATTTGGGATTTGTGAAGGATTCACGGCGAATGAATGTTGCAATTACACGAGCCAAAAGGGGGCTAGTGGTTGTTGGAAATGAGGCAACATTAAGCTCTAGTATTCATTGGAGGTCTTGGTTACAATATATGAAGGAAGAGCAACTAGTCATCAACAAGGTTCTTCTTTAACTTGACTTATTCATTTACTTGTTGCTATGGTTTAGGGTTATGCATATTTAAATCAGGACTGCTAACATGAAACAAGTGTTGTAAGGTTGAGCTATAAAGATTGTATTTCTCTTCAAAAGTTTATGTTCTTTAACATGACCTATACTGCATACATAGTTGAGCTTATACCTACCTCCCTAGCTATTGCCAGCTGTTAACTTACTTTTTGGAGGTTTGTAAGAACAGCCATGCCTACAGGGTGTAGCTAAACGTTCTTAGAGCCAATCAACGAATGCCATGTCAGCAAACTTTCTCTACAGGTATCTATCAATGTTGGGCATGTATCATATTTTAGACGGACCAATCAGGCCTGTATATCTTGAAGTCAGGTCCTGTAGACAACTTTGCAGATTAAATGGCAATCTAGGTATAAATACCCTCAACTATTGGTGTAACACTTACTGGTAGCAATAGTTATGATTTTGAAGTTTGATCTGAACTGGTTTGGTATTTCATGAAAGCATGTGGCTTCATCAAAATTGCTGATTTCATTTGAATGTTTTTCTGTAGTTCTAGTAAGGAGAAAAATGAAGAAGCAAAATATATGTACATACATACATACATAAATGCCAAGGAAAAAGCATTGAACTTGAAATTTAGTTTTGGCTTTCAATATATACTTAGGACTATAATATTGAGAGTTCTTCAAGATCATCAGTGCAAGCAATAGCCATCCTCTAACAAGCTTTGTGGCTACAAATGACAAATAGGCTTTCCACTCTGTGTGCCCATTGAATATCCAAAAGCCATAAGGAAATATGACATACAAGTTTTTGAACCCTTAGTGTTCTCTATTGATATTGCATAGAAGTCAATGATGAGAAAGGCCAACAGACTTTTCAACCTGTGCAGTCAAAAGTTATTTATTGGAAGTCTGTCAACCTGTGGACTCAAAAAGTTATTTATTGGAAGCATGTTGGGCACAGACAAAGGTATGGTTTGATCACCACATGGGTTAATAAAAATATCATTGGACCATTATAGCATCATTATATTACTTTGGTCAATTTCTCAATACTAGGATCATTATGAGTATATATATCAAGGTTCAATCAATATTTGTGCCCAACATTGATATTTACTTGGATTTAACCTTATATTATTTTGTTTGCCCAACCTCAAAATGATAATTTGAGGCTGAGTATGGGGTGGATTAACCACTAAATGCTTGAAAGGTCAAAAATGGTTTTTTACTAATTTTAAATTGATGCAATAAGCAAGACATTTAATTTCTTCAAGATTTATTGATGGGCCATGTAAAGTATGGTCATAAGTTAGCATGTTGATTAAGGAAGTCCATGTCAATTTGTGGGGTGTTTAAATAGAAATAAGGCATATAACAACCTTTTGGGAGGTTCTACTTGAAAACAACAGAAAAACCACTTGAAGTAAAAGTGCCTAACCATTATAATAAACAATTTGGCAAGAACTACATTTTTTTGCTCTAGGATTTTGAACTTGTGAAATTGTGAATTTTAAACTTTTGTACAATAGTTTTGGTTTTGGGAAATTTGTGATAAACTAACCTAAATTTGAAATTAACCTCCTTTGTGGAACATACCTTCAACCTCCTCAATTCTTGTTATTAAGATTTCAATGGAGATAGACAACAGGCCCTTAATATACATAGACATTGCACTTTAATGTAGATGAACAAATAGCCTTCAAAACTTAGAATAGAAAGATGTGCCTTATGTGACATTAATTTGTCACAATAAATTGTCCATTTTTCTCATTATGCCAAGTGGTGATAGGAGACCACTATAGGCATTGGCTTAGGGTACAATGATGGTATTGCATGCTTCTACCTAAGTTTAAAGACAATAACATTGCATCTATATTTGGGAAAGGTAAGTGGGCAAAACTTATAATGATTAATTCACATGTGATTGATTGATTTTCATATTTATTGTGTCAATGAAAATAGTTTAAAAATTTTCATAACTTGACCAATTTTATTATGAGTTGATCTCAAAAGGTATTCTGCAGTTAATAGCAACTAGTTGTGTTTGCCCCATACATGCTTGGCAAAACCTAAAATCATACATGTATGTCTACTATCTTAAGGCAATAATAAATTTTTATAACATAAAAGGCAACAATGATACAAAAATATTAATCATTAAAAAATTAACTTCATTATGATTTTTGTTATTAAATCTTCATCAAAGCCTTATTGAAGTTTTTAAAATAACATCAAACTAAATTAAAACATTTATATCTCAAAAAAAATATTTTTAAATTGATGTGTTTTATTTTAATCAATTCTTGCATAATCTTTTAAATCAAAATTTTAAGAATCTCATTTTAATATGATTTAAAGGAATTGAAGCTAATTATTTGTATGTTTATTTTTTAAATCATTTAAAAATTAGTCATATGAATTGTTTTTTACATTTCATAGTGATATGAAACCTTGTGATACAAAAAGGCAAGTGACAACCCAAAAAAATAAAATGACATAAATACATGATTAAATTAGTTACCCAACATTCATATTTTGAGAAAAAACCCAAGAAGTAGATGGGTGGACTTCAAAACAACCCATCAATTGGATGGGTGCACCCAAAATTTACACATGTAGGTCCATTAGCTTGTGACAGTAAAAAGAACTTGCTAAATTAAATATAAAATAGGATATCCAAAATTGGGCAAGTATGGATTCCATAACTTCTACCAAAGCCTTGACCATAAGGGTAAATTTGAATAACATATTTACTTGCACAACTTCAATGGGGTTCAACAATTGTTTCAAAAATACAACTATATAAGCCTAAAGCCTTGAACCTTGGGCCCTAATAATGGATGAAAGATGTGAATGAAATTTGAATGAAAGATGAATGATGTGTTTTTTGTCAAATCAGGTCCTAAGGTTTGAAATTTGAAAAAGGTCTTAAATCAATAGTTGATGACATGATAATGACATGGCATAAATGATTGCATGGGACACAATGAACACAATGTTTATGGTATTTTGATTTTTTCAAATGAATCTTTTCTTGGCAACAACTTTAAAAAGATGTAAAATTTAATTATTAAAATTTAATGGAAAAAAGGTTCATTTTCATGTAAAAAATTCAATGATTTCATGGCTCACCATTTCAAAAAACATAATCAAATTATCATAATGATAAAAAGATTAATTTTCTACAACACCACAAGTAAAATAATTAATTTAGATTCTTTTTTCTCCATTGTGGTCAAAGCCAAGGTTTTTCTCTTTGGTGAATTTTTGCATTGTGGTGAATTTTTTTAGGCCCATGTGATAACCCTATAGGAAATTAGGGCTGCAAAAGTAGAATTTGTCTCCATACATCGACAACACATAAAGGTCTCGTCACCATCTGCGTGATGGGTAGTTTTCATTTGTCGCCAGTAGCCACAAAACATCTTGGGTGTTGATTGCCACATCGCCCCCCATGGCCTTTTGATTTTTCACACATCCACCTCTTGCACACACAATGCCATCACCTCCCATTATGCAAGCACAAAGAAAACCATTGTCACCCAATGTGCAAGCTCAAAAACTTCTATCGCTTTTCATTATGCATAACTCAAAATTTACATTGCGTACTGGAATGAATAATGGAATTTGATGGGAGGACCATTAGTAAGATGAGTTATGCAAATGAACTTAAGATTTTAGAATGCAAAAGGATTCAATAGGAGAGATTTGGATTTTGGAGGTTGGAAGATTTGAAATTTTTCATCTTCATTTTGTGCATTTGTTCCAAGTGCATATTATGTTCATTGTTTTGTCCTTGGTTGATTTTGAATGCAAATGTAGTGCAAATGGGAGAATCAACATGTCCTAACTCCCACCAATACATTGAGTTTCAAGTTCCAATGCATTTTTCAGTTTTGTGTTTCGGACATTACGTGAAAAAACTTTGTTACATTATTGTTTTGTTCTTGTACCATTGTGATAGGCTTCAACGAGGTTGGATTTAGATAATGTGAAGGGTTCTAACATCAATTTTCAATTCAAGTTCTTATATTTAGACTGCTTCTTTTAAATGCACTTCAGTGTGTTTTACATTAAAGAGACATCAAATTTTGGGTTGTGCATTTGTTGGAGTGTTGGAAAAGTTTGTCTTGTCCTAACTAAAGCTTCATTATTTGTTGTTGGTGGTTATGGCACCATTCCAACTGCCTCCAATTTTTAAGTTTCGCCTTTTTTCCATACCAACTTTCTATAGGGGTTGATATATGGGAAGTTGACGATGTCTTCCAACACTATTTTTGAAGATGTCACATTGCTTTTGTCACCTTTTTCATTTGCCAACCATGGTTCATCTGTGGACCTTCATCCTTTTGTAGGTGAAACAACACCCCAAGCTATTGTAGTTGTTGGAAATCCCACAGAACCTAATGAGCCTAAGAAGAAGAAACCCATGAAAGTCAAATGGGAAATCAATTAAATTTACCAAGATCAATGGGTTGTTAAGTTTGTTTGGTTTGAGCCTATGTGTGTAGCAAATGGCATTAGTAGAAATCAGTCAAAATGTAACCATTTCATTTGCAACTATATGTAACTTGTAGTCATTTGCAATTAAGTTTGGGAATATTTACAATTGTAAGATCAAATTTTAACTATTTTGGTCACTTTTACAACTATGATGCAACTATTGGAAACTTCATCCTATTGGTTGGATGGCTTTTAGGTTTATTTTCATCCATGGATATATTGATATGTCCCATTAGTCACAATAATCACCAAATTAATCACATCCTAAAGGTATTTTACAATGAGATAGGGGTGTATTTTTATATATGTATTAAAATTATGTTTATGATATATTACATATATCATAAATATATATTTGTATGTATATTAATTATGTGTATGTATGTATATTGTTTATATAAAGATCTAAAAATTAATATTTGAACTTTGAAATTTATTATTCAAATCTGAAAATTAATATTTCAATCATGAAATGTATTTATATTTGGATTTTAAAATTGATATTTTAATTTAAGAAATATTTATGTGAATTTGAATTTTTTATTAGCATTCTGATTTTTTGTTGAATTTAAAATCATTATTTAAGTCTTAAAATTGTTATTTCAATTATTTAAAAAAAAATTGAATTTAAAAATCAATATTTGAACTCAAAACTTTCTTATTCAAATCTGAAAACTGATATTTCAATATTGAAATTTCTTATTTTAATTCTGAAACATTTTATTTGAATCTAAAAATCAATATTTGAATTTGAAGTTTTAAATATGAATTCTTAAGGTTGTTAGTTTTATTCAAATATCTATATTTGAATATAAAATTATAATTCAAAGTATAAAAATTATATTTAAACATTAAAATCAATGTTTCAATTCTGAAAATTGTTACTCGAATTCATTTTTTATATATAAAATTTTAAAAATTTTGAATCTAAATTTTTTTATTTTAATTCTAAAAATTGTTATTGGAATTCTTTCTTTATTATTTGAATTTGAAATTTAATATTTCAATTCTGAATTTTTACATTTATTTTTTAAAAAAATTGATCCTTAAAATTATATTTCTCTTAAAACTATTATTTCAATTATTTAAAGAATTATTTGAATTGAAATTTGATATTGAATTCTAAATTATTATTTTCGATTCTGACAACTGATATTTCAATTTCAATTTAAAAAATTATTTGATTTGAAACTTGAAATTGCAATTCCAAATTATTATTTTGGATTTTCGAAATTAATATTTCAATTCAGAAAATTATTAATTGAGTCTAAAAATTGACATTTCAATTCTGAAAATTTTAATTTAAATTCAAAGACTTATTTCATCTAGAAAATGATATTTTAATTCTGATTAATTTTTTTTGGAATCTAAAATGAATATTTCAATTCCAAAAGTTATTGATTGAATTTAAAGCTTTTTCTACTATTGTTATTCATAATGAATCACATTTATAAATAATTATAACTAATTATATTTATTACTTATAAGTTACAGTAAATAATTATCTTTAAAACATATATTTTTACATTATATATTATATATTCTTACAGTAAAAGAAATTAATTACTGTAATTAATGTTACATTACTTTAAAATCATTGTAATTACTTCAGATAAGATTTAATTATAATACATGCATAATTTTTTTTAATTGAGCATAATTATTCACAATCTGTAATTTATAACTTTAAATCTGAATTAAAATTTTGGAAAAATTATTATGTAGTTAAAATTATTATTGTTATGATTGTAATTTTAGGAATTATTATAAAGTAATTAATTTTTTAAAATAAAAAATTCAATAATTAGTTATCTATGATATTCTTTTTGCAATAATAAATGTAATTATATAATAATTAATGTAACTATTTAAATTGAGTTTTAAAAAAATCGTATAATAATTTTTTTCATTATTTATAATTTAAAATTTTAAAAATATTATTTTAAAAATTAATTATACTATCTATAATTTGACTAGATATTTAAAAGTAATAAAATATTTTATTTATTTATTTATTTTTGAGTTATGTATAAACAACTTGTGAGAAATTAAATAACTAATTAATTAAATATTGAGAAGTTATTATTTATTTAAGTAGTTGATAATGAATACTTAATATTTGTATTATATAGTTTATATTTGAAATATATGTTAAATTTAATCATTATTAATTAAATGGTTATCTAATTATCTAATGAACCATGTATTTGAATTGTTTATAAATTTAAAAACTAAAAACAAAAGATATGAGGAAAGTTTTGGAGTTGTAATTTAGTTTGTGAAGAAGTTGTAAATTCAAAACTTATTTCATATTATTTGTTCTCCATTCCTATTTTGAACATTATATAAACAAGGGGCATGGTCATCAAATTTCAGATTAAGAAATTTGTGCACATGGGATGAACCAATCAAAAGGCTTAACCCAAAACAAAATGAAAAATTATGCACATTTTTAAATTATCAACCTCCCCAACCTACTTATCTACCTAGCTAGGTAGGTACATAATATGACCTACCCACCTAGGTCAACCTATGTACCTACCTACTTAAATACCTATTTATATGAGTAGGTATTTAGCGTAGGAAGGTAGACCTACCTACCTACATTTTTACCTAAGTAGGTAGGTAGGTACCTATGTAGCCTAGGTTTGTAGGCATTTATTAATGTACCTACTTAAGCACCTACTAACATAATATTAATACTTTGTATTAAATTCATTTTAAGGTGCCACATGGCATATTTACATTGCGCCACGTGTCATGATATGGGATCATCCAAGCATTTGAATTGAACATCTTAGATTATTTCAAAATAATAATAATAATAATTTTGAAATAATTCAATATTAGAACACGTGACAACACATCATTTGCTTTAATTGTGACCAAAACACGTGACAATATGTATACAACGAAGTCAAAGAATGAATTTGTATTTGTTGACTTTTTCTTTCATCTAATACCCCTTGTCATTTGCAACTAATGTGTCATGCGACTTGTCCAAGGCAACTAATGAGATTTTTAGTTGCAAATGTCAGTTGCGACTAAATTTTAATCGTAGAAACCAGCTGAAAATACCTGTTTTTTTTCTCGTGTGGTAAAATGAAGATGGTGCAATGTAAGATTTGTTCTTAAATAGAAGGAAGAGAAAAATTATTAATGTTTAAGCTAGATTCATTGATAAAACATTCAAGTCTTAGGAAATGTTTTGTTATTAAACCAAAAATTATAGCCAGGGAATAATTTTTGTTTCATTTTAACACTCATGTGAAAAATGAGAAGGTTTATGGAACTATAGGGCAATTCAGTGTTATTGATCAGCTATAGAATGGTGGGAAGGTGGAAAAGAAAAAAAAATGTGCAATTTGTTACATTGTGGCACCTACTCAAGCATGGCCGCCTAATGACAAACTTTCAAGAGTTCAAACAACTTTTCCAATTTTTGAAGGTGGAGAACTACCTTCAAAAACATTAGTGGAGTGATTTGACTAGTTGGACCATGGCCGAAGCTATGCACCAAGTTGCATTGTGCGCCATCAAAATTGTGGTGGATGAGTCATTATTTCTTGCAGTGAATTGTGATGAGGTGACTAGTATTGAGAACCAAAACTAGTTGTTTATGCATGTGTATGTTGTTGACAACTAGGAACATGTTCCTATATTGTTGAACTTATAAAAGGTGGATGGAACCATATTTGATAAGTTGATGGAGAATATTGTTATTTCATTTGCTAAATATGAAGGTGTGAAAGAGGTTGACCTAGCACAATAGCTTGTCTGTTTTGGAGCAGATAAAACCACTATTTTTCAAGGTGCAAAATTAGGTGTGATTACTCAACTTATGCAAAAACACACCTCATATCTTAGTAGTGTGCATTGCATGGCACACCGCACAAATCTAGTTATAACGTTGAGTTTCTTAAAGCTGATTTCCAAGGTGGAAAGTCTCTTGGCTGAAATGTACAATTATTTTGCACATAGCTTTAAACAATATTTGGAGTTTTGTAAGTTGGCCGAAAGTTTGGAATCCAAGGGGAACAAGCTTTTGAAAAACATCAAAACACAGTGGATATCCATGTTATCACTGTGCAAGAATTTTTTTATAAAGTACAAACTTTTGGTGGTGAAGATGGTTGAAGACATTAACCACATTGAAAATGCAAAAAGTAACTACAAGTTATTGTGTTATGTGGAGACATTATTAGGGTTGGCTTGCATCTTACCATGTTTGGAAACTATGGAATTTAAGTTCGCACAAGGATGGGACACCTTCATCTGTGATTTCATTTCTACCTTAAAGCTTGTAGAGGTAGACCTCTTCACCATGTATTGTGATAGTGAGAAGAACTGTAGCCCTTAGCACTTCTATTTGTTGGTTGAACTCATTGAACACATCAATGATGTGGTGTCCTTAATTTGGTGGAAAGAGCTTGCTTATGAAGTTGACTATGCTGGTTTTTTTGTGGGAGGTAAACTTTACATGTTACATGTTATAGATCTAATCACTAGGATCAAAAGCATGGTGAACAAGGAAGATTGGGCTTGAACTATTGATTATGCGAAGAAATAGTGTACTAAAGTTGCTACAAGTTTAATCTTTGAGTTTGAAAGGTGGTTCCCAACTCAAGAACTATTGAATGCCATTGGGATAGTCTATTTTCAATATTGGCCGGTCCCTGAGGTTGAAATTACATTTCTAGGCCACATGGCCATAATTCAAGCACACTTTGGGTATTAAAAGGCCTTGGGCAAACATAGAGGGTTTGTGGGGCCATTATTGGACCTTAACCTTTTTCATAAATAATCTTCTTTTTTGAAGTTGACATTGTAGAACAATTGTCAAGTTGTTACACTTCCTCCTCATGATTGCAACCCTACTACACGATTGTGGGAGAGGTTTGCATCAAGTGCAATTGTGAGCCAACAATTCTTAGAGTGGTTTAAATTGGTGCAATTATGCATGGTGATGATTATTGGCAATGTGGAGGATGAAAGGACTTTCTCCAACATGTCCTTCATGAAGAACAAATTTCACAATCACCTTATAATTCACCTTGATCTTGTTGTGAAGATGTATGCTCAAAGTTTCTAGTCATTAGAGACCTTTCCATTTTACACATCAATATGTGACTAGAATGAACATTAGATGTAGTATGGGTTGAACGTTTAGTGCGTTTTTGTGTGTTGAGGGTTTGGTTTCTTTCAGTCTACTACCAGAATCATTATGGTGGGTTGGTTTTGCCATTTCAACTTGCTGGTTTTTATTCTAGTTATATATCTACAGTGTAGCTCAATTGTGGGCTGGTAGCAACATCTCATTTGCTGGGTTTTTTTCCAATTATGTATCATGGTGGCAAGAAACCCATATTCAACAAAATCAAGTCTTTGATGAAGATTTTACATTTTGTTTTGCATTGCATTTGAAAGCACTGCCTTTTGTTGGTTATGCACTGTGGTGATCCTATATTCATGCATCAAATGAAACACATGTTGATTATGGTTGTTTTTTGTGTGCTTTCTAACATGGGTGTGGGTGTAGGTAAGGCTTGTGTTACAGTGGGCAAGATCCCTTTAGGATTGCGGTTCAAATCCCTCTCAAGTCCATTTCTGCAGGTATGTATATAAATATGCTTGGAGAAAAACATCAAAGGCTAGGAGTTAGGATTGTTTCAAACCATGTTTACTCCATTGCAAATGAAGTGAGGGAATTCATCTTTGTCATGATGTTTTAAAGAATGGAAAAGTCTACAACATCTCATCACACCAACTTTCCAACAAGCTCGTACTCATTTGTCCACTCACCAAGTGATTGTGCATTGTTTGTTGAGTTCAAACATTTATGTACCAAAGTCCGAGCACCACACCGCCACAAGGGTATGTATCTGATCTAGAGCTTTTTTTGTTGTTGTTGTATAATCTAGACCCATTAGATGGAAGGGCATTTGTTTCTTCTTGTATGTTTGGAGCATCTAATGGATTTTCACCTTCTGTGTTGTGGGTCATGGGATTTTGTGGTGGTGCAGTGCTATGGCTCTGCCAATTGGACTTTCCCTTGAGCAAGTTACAAGGGTGACAAGAAAAAAAACTCTGAAAGGTGCTACATGCAAGGTAAAACTTTGCTTAACCTCCACATGTTTGATCTTCATCACCTTGTCTTCATCTTAAAATCCTTTGTTGACAAGTTTGCCTAATTATCTTTGATCAACCACCACAATGTTTAATGCTCAAGTATGAAATTTTTGCTTGTGCCACTTTATTCTACTCGAGGTGATGGCAGTTTTTTAATCTCCTCTTAGGATGTAGGTAATTGAGTAGGTTGGTAGAATGTAGGGAAATTGTAATCTAGCAGGTTGACTATTGCCTCCATTTTGGTGTTTTTTCCAGGCACTACTAGTCCTGGAGGGACAACACAGGGAAGAGTTGCACTAGTTGGACCAACTTTGAAGACATGACTGATGGCAATCTTTTTACATTCTGTAGCAACTACTTTTGCATTTCCTTCCACTCTCCAGTGTGTCTTTGATTGCATTTATGGTAAGCAGTTGGCTGCAGTTGGCTGAAGTTTATTTTGTTTGTTTTTTTTTTGTGTTGTGGTAACAATAGAGGTTACATTGTTTATGAAGCAACTTCATGAAACCCTAATGAGGGGTATTGCTGGAGAGTCTATGATTTGCTGAAATGTTTTGTTTAGAGCATACAAATTGAATGTTGCTTGTTTTTTTATTTTGGTGATTGCTCGTAGGTGACCAAGGCGAAAACTGGAGTTGAGAAGGAAAAGGTTCCTGTCAAGACAAAAGTTGGAGCTGAAAACGAGATGGACAATACCAAGGGCAAAGCTGGAGGTGAGAATGAAAAGGTCGGTAGCAAGCCTATAAAGGCAGTGTTCAGGGCACCTCTTCAGCTGCGCTTAGAATTTGATTTTGATGCCAACATTGCACATGCAAAGAACAACGATAAAACCATTGAGGAGACTTACCAAAAGAAGACAAAACTGGAACACATTCTGCTGTCGCCCGACACCTATGTGGGAAGCATTGAGAAACATACACAGGCTTTGTGGGTGTATAAGAATGACAACATGGTTTATCAAAATGTCACCTTTGTTCCAGGTCTGTACAAGATCTTCAACAAAATTCTTGTGAATGCTGCTGATAACAAGCAGCCAGACCCTTCCATGGATTATGTAAAGGTACTTCTTCAACCTGTTTCCCTGATGTTGGGATGTGAAGACAGCCTGCCTGTTACCTCTGTTGTCATCGTGTTTTCCCTTTTCTTGAAACATGTGATATGTGGATTGTGATGTTACACAATATATCAAGAACTGAGAAAGCTAAAAGGAACACATACTTCATTGTGAGCAGCCAACAAGGCCGTTAGAGTCTACTCCTTCTCGGTTTTTATAGAGAAGTCTGCACGTGCTTTGAGACAAGCAACACCGAGAGCCTGTCCTGGCTTATGGGATATAACTTTGGCCTCTCCAGATGATACCTGATATCAAGATAATTGGTAGAGCATGAGCTTGGCATGTGTCTTTGCTGATGTGATACTGCACCTTTGCTTTGCACCCTAGTTTGTGATATCCTGCGCTGTCACTTCTGACTTCACCTCCACTCTGGGTTTAGCTTTATGTGAAATCTGTTGTGGGCTGCACGTGGAAATTGATGTGGAGCAGAACAGAATCAGTGTTTACAATAATGGGGATGGAGCGCTTGTTGAGATTCACAAAGAAGAAGGTGTGTATGTCCGGGAGATGATCTTTGGTCATCTCCTTCATTGATGAGAAAGCTGCTGAATGTGCAAGAAGCAAGCCACAAGCAGATCATGGAAAATGCAGAAATCAACAACATCATGATCAAAGACTATGATAGTACAAAAAACTTGCGCTATGGTCACCTCATGAGAATGATGGATCAGGTTTTGTACTCTCACCAGTGAATGTGGTGTTCAATTATACCAGCATCTTAATATAATATTGTACTTTGGGTGAACTTCTCTACTCTGTTCTGTTCCTGCATTTAGGTGTGTCTAATTGTGTTAAATTCTTATTGCCAAATTGCATCAGAATCTGCCTAAGTTTGCAGCTGCTTGTGTGAGATACTAGACTACCGGGTCTCTTATATTCCCTTGGACCTAGGACATCAACCAGGAAGCATGAGAGATAGAGAATGTGCCTGCAGTGGGGCTGCCAGGATGCAAGGTGTGCTGAGGATGCAGCAGTGATAGGAATTGAGATAGAGAGCTGTGTGTTGTTAATGCTGGGAGTTGCAACAAGATTACTGAGTTAATGTCAGAGTTGCTGTGCTCCTGATCTGGCTCATCAATTGATCTTGATCCCCATGATGTCATTGCACTTCAGTCCCACGAATGAGGCCAATCATCAAAGAAATGTCATACTCACTGTCCTGATTCCCTCCTGGCCTGGACACTTACAGATTCTGCACCCCCATAGCTGGCATTGCTCACTGCATGACATGCCTGTGCCTGCTATTGATCTGCAGACATACTGTGAGTTACATGATCCACCTGGCCACCTGTTTGATCCAGTAGAAATCCAAAATCTTGCCCCAGAAGCTGACCCCTAGTCAATTGTGGGGAGTTGGTTGAATGGCCAAAATGAAAAAGCTCAGAGCTGCAGCTGTTGCTATTGACCTTAGATTCATGAGGAGCAGCTGAAACTTTGGATGACAGTAGAGAATGTCATGACTGGTTCACTGATTGTAGCCTTGACAAGTTGCTTAGCATCTGTGACATCTCATGGCCTTGTCCTCAGGCTGTGCTTCCCAATGTTTCGGATGGTAGTATCGAATGCTGCTGCTCAGATCCAATGCCCTGTTGCTGATCTGACTTCATCACAGAACTAGCTACTAAATACATGCAGTAAATACATCCCACATTAATATTGCAACATTGTGCAGCATTATGGTTATGGTAAGGTTCTCTTTCCACTAGATTGCTGTGATCACAGCAACCACCTAATAGAGAGCCACTGACATAAGGCCTTGTTTTTCTTGCTACAGGGACAGTCACTTTCCATTGGAGAGCTTGCAAAAAAGTGCGTTGGAAATATGTAATTAATCATGTTAGGAACTCTACAGAGAACACATATTCTCATCAAGAAAAACGCAGATGTCACTCACTGTATGATGAATCACGGTTGGGCTCACCGCTTCTGCAACTGGTCAACGCTTGACGGGTAGAGCTGTGAGATGACTATGAGCACAGCTAGTTGAAAAAACATAATGGAAAGCTGTTGTGTTCACAGAAACCGGGTGTGAGAAAACGCAGTGTACTTGCTGTAGTCTTTACTGGCGAAGGTTGAAGCTGCCGCAGCAGTAGAGGGACTGGAAGTTAGACTAGGTAGCTGGTCGAACTGAGAAGAGGCAACAGGCAAGGATCCTCCTCCGGATCCAGGACTAGGGCTTGAATGTGAGCTGGAGAAGTAGCTCTTCACGGACAAGTTTGAAGAAGGGCGTTGCTGCTGCTGCTGCAAACAGCTGCTGACGGAGAAGCAGGAAGAGGCAGATGTGCCGCCGCCGGATGTCGTCGAGCTGGTGCGAATAGGTCCCACATTCGTGCTTCCAGCTGAAACATGAGCGGCTGTTGCAACAGCTCCCGATGAAGACGATGTCGCGTACGGAAAGCTGCCCGTAGCTGCAGCTGCTGCGTGCGGCCCCGGCTCGACCGCGTTTCTACGTGGCCGTTGACGGCCCCTGTGCACATGCTTCTCGCAATACTTCTGGTCAGGAACCACGTCGCGTCCGCATCTCCATTTCTTCCCATCCGTTCTTCGGCAACGCCCTGGCTCGAGGTCTGTATTACTCTGCACTCCGGATAGGTGTATGGCCGGTTCCCACCTCACTGATCAAGCCACGGAAGAAGATAACGAGAGAGCGAGAGAGAGAGAGAGAGAGAGAGAGGAGGTTTAACCTTCTGAATCGGCGGATCAGGAATGCAAGAAATCATAAAGAACATCCGTAAACTCATTTATTGTACTGATCTTGTGAAGGTGCACATGAAACTCATTGTGTTAGTGAGTGAAGAATAGCTCACTGAGGATGTCTGAAACCTTTTAGGGTCTGGGTACCTTTACTGCCAAGGAAGGAAAGGAGTACTTCCGTGACTTATCAAAGCACAAAAAGGATATTCATTGGGAAAGTCAAGATGATGGTGATGCAATTGAGATGGCATTCAACAAGAAGAAAGTGGAGGCTCGAAAAACCTGTTTGCGACACTATGAAGTAGTGTTTCCTTCATGAGTATGTGCTTGTTTGAAAATTGTTATAGAAACCATGTTTGATGCTTATTCTGCCTGTTTGCAGCCAGGGACATTTCTGGATCAAACTATGGAAGTTATCAAGTATAAGGACTTTGTGAACAGGGAGCTGATTCTGTTTTCCATGGCTGATTTGTCACGTTCAATTCCCTGAATGGTGGATGGGCTGAAGCCAAGCCAGCGGAAGATTCTGTTCTGTGCTTTCAAGAATTTTTTTGTGACACAGGCTAAGGTAATCGTGAACTGTGCCCGTCAGCCTCATGGGAGCCCAAATTTGGCAAGGTTTCAACACTTCTAACTGTTGTATTTTTGTTCAGAGGTTGCATAATTTTCAGGTTATGTGTCAGAGCACTCAGCATATCATCGTGGAGAGCAGAGCTTGGCAAGCACCATCATTGGAATGGCCCAGAATTTCGTGGGCAGTAATAACATCAACCTGCTCTTTCCTCACGGTCAATTTGGCAACCGTGATTAGGCAAGATATTTATGACCAATTTTCGATATCCTGATAGCACTGGTCCAAGTTATAGCTCCATTGTTAGGGTGCAGCAGTATGTTCCAGTGTTCAATCTCATTCTTTGCTACCATTTTATTCATTTGTGTCAACAACAATTAAGCATGAAAGCTAGCAACAAACATTCTAAGTTCCACATTTGTGACAAACATCTCTGTTACAAGCTGTATTTTTTTGTGGTGTACATGGTTTTCTTCTGTTACATAATTTTGTTTCTTAAGCAGCAGCACAACTTTGTGAGCGGGTACTCAGTTTGGAGTATGTTTGATACCTTTGTACATGCCAAATCTTATGCAGTAAATGTAATTTGTAATATAATCTGCCCTTGTATATTAAAAAGTTTAACAATTAACTGTTCTGTTCACTATGATGAAACCGCCTGTTCTTTGTTACTGCTGGACTCACAACTGGCAACTTGCAAAGACCCCTGCAGACGAACCTGCTTATGTAAAGTTATACAAGAACCAGCTACATAACCCCAGAGCTGTGATCAACAGTTGCCTTCAAGTGGTGAAACAACTTTGTCACTCATTGAATTGCATGTGACAGCTTCCTTGAGAGGTGTGGCTGCCATTGATATCACACTTACTTTTCATATGATTCAATAGACACAAAAAGCTACTGTGATGAAGCATTTGTCGCCACTTGTTTTGCCTTGCATCACATTTATTAGCCACTTGTATTTACACCAAAAAAAATTTGGTAGCCTTATGAACTTACAACCTTCATTGGGATCTCACCATTAAATTATGAACGAAGAAAATTTTACTTAGCCACTTTTAGAGCTGAATAAAACTTTTGTAACCAATTGGAATCACCAGCCTAAAAACAAATATGCCACCTAAGCATATCACAATAAGCACATTGTAACCATCCATCTAACTTGGAGAAATTGAAAAAAAAACCCTGGTCAAGGCTAGTGTTGGGTAATTTTCCAAAATTAGGTCAATTTATAGGCTAGTTATTAAGCTAGTTCTTTCAATGGGAAAAAATGAATATACTTTATCTAGTAATCGATTTTTCAAAAATTACCAAGGGCATCACATGGCCCACCTTTGGTATTGAAATAGTTATGACATGAACCATTAGGTCCAGTTCTTGAAAATTCAATTTTCACCCTACTAGGGGTTTAAAAAATTATAGATTGGAAAATATACATAAACCTTGTAAATTGGGTATTAAAACAAAAACTTTTTTGAATCAAATGGTTCATTTACCATTATGTTACACCTTTATTTGTGTAAAGTATCATCCCATGACAATTTTATTTAAATTTTGAATGTTCAATGCTTTTAGTTTTAAAGGCACTTGTTGTTTTAAAATAAAACTTGTCATAAATTTTCCACAGATGCGTGTGTAGCCTAGTGGTAAAAATCACAAACCCTGTGTAAAAAGGTCATGAAATTAAATGAGACGAAAACCAGGTGAAAATCGGTTTTGGCTGAAACATGGCAGTTAACTCTTGTCAAAAGAATTAGAAACCAGCCCCATTCTCTACAATTGGAAAAGTAAAAATTAAAGAGCTAGTGCATTTTAAAAATTCGTTCTAAAAACTAAAATCTAAACCATTAACACTGGTCAATACTTCATGTATAATGACACCAAAATTATCCTTCAAGGTTGTATACATAATCTTCAAACTACATACCATAACTTCTAAATTTAGGTGATGGAAATCATCCAATAAAGTGGTCCATCTTCACCTACTCATAATCTACTAACCTAATTAGAAGGATTGTAATTTATAGTCTTTAACCACTAAAAGAATTCATAAATTTTACATAACCTCACTCCCAATTGTGAAGCATCCCATGAACGCTAATTTTTCAATTGCAATGGTGCTTGTGTATTTATTCATATAACTAGGTTGATGTCCACATGAAAGATTAACACACAGTTAATGAAATATTTAGTATCAAGTTGGTTCGCTGTAAATGGATTCTTCAACTTTTTGAATAAATCGTAATAATCACATGAATCATTTGAATAATTGTTTAAAATTCAAGTTGAATGATGAAAAATCTTTGTTATTAACGTTAGCTATTGAGCACTTATCATAGGATGATTCACATGGAAGCTCCTGTTAAATAATTAGCACCATTCAATCAAATCTAAAAATGAATTAAAAATTAGTAACATAATGGGGTAATGTGTGCAAATATTCTTTTTGAAAGGCCTTATACATCTCACCACGTTTTTCCATAGAACGAAATTATTGAATAATTATAAGGCATTATAAGACCTGTAAATTTATAATAGTTTTGTTCTTGCCATCTTTCCTTTCTAGAACATGCCCAAAAACATTTCTCCCTTATTATGGAAAAGATCAAATGTTTGTAACACATATATGTTATATTCCCCATGGTTATGATAATTATTTTCCATATAATGTGTCCAATGTTTTTTTTCCTTTTGCAAAACTACAAATTGGGTTTTTTCAAATCTTCAATTTGTGTTGGGAGTGAGTCTCAATTTCTCTCTTCTTCTATTGATTGACATTTAATTCTTGCACAAAAATGTTAAATGAAATATTTTATGTTTCCAAGGTTTTTTTTCCCCTTCCATCTCAAAATTTTCCTATCTAAAGACTTTTAGCATGGCTTTCCCAAGGTTCCACCAATATTGTTACCCTTTTCAATTTCACTTTATTATCATGACCATTAAGCAATAAAAGAAAAAACAAAAATATTCAAGGAATATGTTTAAATTTTTTAAAAAACTTATTTGTTAGAAATTTCCAGAAAATAACAATAAATTTTTTTAAATATGTGGTTATCAAAAAAATTAGAAGGATAGTTGAAAGAAACTTTTCAAATTTTAGTTAGTGAGAATTTTCGAAGGGTTAAATCTAATATAAAACTTTATGAAAGATTTAGTTGTGGAGGTTCTATGGTATGGTAGAAATAGCAGTCTTGAAAACACCACCCCTCAATGTGATTAATCCAAGTTATGATTTTTAGCACCCCAGTTTGTCTTGCCTTACGTGAGTCGAAAAAGTGAGAGTTGGCAGGTTGCAACACCTAGGGTTAGGGTTAAAAGTCTTTGGGCAAGCGTCCATCGCCAACAAATGTGTGCATAAGCGCAGCAAAACTTGCACGACAAAGAATGCGAGGAAAATGAGGAGCGCCATTTGACCAATATGGTGAATGTGTGAAAGAAATTGATGGCCAATTTGCACTCGCAAGTGTTCAACTGGCACAGCAATGTTCTCACCATTAAGATTCTAAAAGAAAAGTAGGAAGGCAAGAGGCTAATTGGGCGTAGGTAACAAAAGTAGAGAGGAAAGAGTACTCGTTGCGCTCCTGAAGACAAGCGAAGAGAGAGAGAGATAGAGAGAGAGAGAGAGAGAATATAGGTGAGAAGGGGGGGGGGAAGGACATGATTCCCAGGGACGAAGCAAGCTCTGAGGCAGCCATGGGAGTAGTGGGAGTCCGAGAAGGGAGGAGGAGGAGGAGGTGCTGTAGCAGCAGCAGCTCCGGAAGGCAAAAAGGTTGGGAATGGAGGAGGCAGCGGTTGAGGAAGCAACATGTAAGGGTGGGCAGCAAGGAAGGGGATTGGTGTGGTCGTCTCTGGTGTCCGGAACGCTAAGATTTGGAACCACGGCGGGTGGAGACGGAGAGTGGAGGAGGACGAGAGTGTTAGCGGACTGGGCATGGAAGAGGAGGACGTTGGGACTTGGCTGTCAAGCGCGTGGTTCAGTGTGGCCCTATTCGGCATTTGCAGGAGCCGCTTCTAGGTCACACATGGTACACTGCGGCTAACGCTTCTGGGAGTGTGATCTGGGTGCTGAGAGTTTGCTATAAGATCACCACTGACTCTGGTAATGAATCTGTCTCCCCCACTCTCTTCTAGGAGTTTTTGAACGACTTCAATTCCAGGCTCTGGTTCACGTATTTTCGAGGTCGTCTTTAGTCCTCTTTCTCCCTTCACAGTAGCAGATGTGTGTGAGATTCTTTTGCTTCTTACACTGTGCTGCATTCAATGGTTCAAGTATCGTGCAGGTCTGATGAATTAGGTGTCCAAGTGCACAAAGTCAACATCTTGCTTGCATGTAGGTAGTAGAATTGCAGCTTTTCTATTTGAATGTTTGCTTAGAATTGGAGTTGTACTGCATCCAAGGCTCATGAACATGAGGTGATTTCAAAATTATGGTAAGCATGAGAAGATAGGTTACTTAGGACAACAAAGTTTCCTGTTTTGTGTCACCTTTAAGCCAGCCATGGATTTTTTGTTTCTGAGCTTTGAAACCTGAAGTCCTACTCTGGCTGAATAGTATGTTTCAAGTTGATTTCTCGCACCCTTATATATCAGCCCTTCTCTCCTAATGGCCAGTGCAGTAGTTTTTTAAACACTCATGTTGCTTGTGACAGGGTTTGAGCCAATCAGTCAATCAAATTTCACAAGTGATTTGGGATGGGGTTGCATGCTGTGGAGTGGCCAAATGCTTTTGGCTCAGGTGTGTGTTGTCTCAGCATCTTGAACTTTGATATGCCAAAAGATAGATTCTAGTCAGTTTTTAGGCTGAGATTTCCTCTCTTGGGGTTGGAGGGCATCCTTTCCTGATGCCTTTTACTGTTACAGTCACACCCTCCCTGGTGATGGTCTTCAGCACCATTTCCTTTCTACTTTACAAATCACTTTGGTTGCAAGCATTGATGTGCCACCATTTGGGGAGGTCTTGGCAGTGATCAGGTGAGCCTATTTTTCCACATTAAAGCAGATGATTCAGATCAGGGGCTTGACTGTTATCCTTCATTTTTTGCATCAGATCTGAAAGGTACTTGCCACAATGTTACACGGTACACCTCTGGTATATCATGTTCTAACAGTGGCCCCAAATCTTGCAAAACCCCTGCAATGCCGAGGTATGTTTCATCAGCTATGTTAGATGTGTCAACCCAATGCAGCCTCACACCAGACCTTTGCAGCTTGGTGGCCATGCTTGATGCATCACAACAAGATAGTCTGCAATCATGAAAGCCATAACTGAGAAAGCCAAGCATAGGTGAAATGAATCCGAGAGAAAATGAGGAAACTTGCCTCCCTCTCCAGCAAGGTGCTGAATGAAATCTGCAAAGACAGGCACAAAATAGTACCTGGCAGGAATGTAATCTGCTGATGAAGGTTGAAAGCCTCTCTTGAAAATGGAAGAAGAGGTGTCCATAGAGATCCATGGGAGGTAGATTTTCCCTGGTGGCTGCTGCAAGAAGGTTGGAGTGATCCCACCCATCTGATGGTGATGACCCATTTGCCAGTGTTGCAGTCACTGAAGAATTGTGGAGATATGGATTCAACTGGTCATGCACTCTCTTATCTGCTCCGAATGGAAGCACTAGGCCATGCTCTAAATACTCCTTCCAAGCAACTCTTTGGGCAGGTTGTAAACATCCCAGCTTGCAGTTCAGAGCATAACTTTGTGGCTGTGTACAGGATTTCAAGGTAGTAGTAACCACTGGAGAATCTTGTACAGCCACCCTAGGTATGAGATTCCACAGTTGATTTGTCAAACTGTGTAATAAGTGTGGAACCTCGCGATCCTGGGAAGTGCATTTCATGGAATTTCGTCTCAGTTAGGGTTCTGTCTAACAGAGCCCTAGCTGCATCATCACAGACCAACAGTTGGTTTGCGGTGAGTAAGACTGAGCACCACAGGGCAATGACAGTATCAATTGCCTCAAACCCATAAAATCTCAAAAGTTCCAGCATCAAAAGATTCCTGACAGCTATTTTGTGGTTGTAATCATTGAGGTACACAATGAGTGACCCCTGGAAGTGCTCTGGCAGCTGGCAGACTATTTCAATTGTATTCTGAATGTCTCCACTTGCAGCAAAACAAACCCGGATATGCTCTGGAAGATTCCTCAAATGGTTTCTCAACAAGCCATAAGCAGGAACATTGCCACAGGGTCCTTCATCACATCTGTCGTAGCTCACTTTTTTTCCTTTGGGGGAGAAGGTGGTGGTACATCCAGTTGACTTGAAAGACATTCACCTCTATGTTTCTCCCAGTTTTGCATCCTACAATCATCACTGCAGTAACAAGGTTGCAAGAAGGACAGACTATGATGCTTGGCATGGAGCACAAAGAGTCAGGCACATGCACAATGTGATTAGCACAAGTATTCATCTTCAAAGGCTGGTTTCTAATGCCTGACCCAAATGAAGTGATTTCTGGCAACTGAGCTTCATGTATTCTCAAACTCTCTGTTTTCTGACAATGTGTGGAAGTTGCATGCTTTAGCAACATGGCCATCTGGATGATGCATATACTGGATCTTGATCCTAAAGCTTGAGAGATAGGAACAATTTGCATCTGTTCGGAAGTTCTGAAGATGGTTTTTGTCAGCAATCTCGTAATTTGAAGACTCTAAATGATAGTCAATGTTGCTCTTGGTTGCTTCAGGGTGCTGGTTCATAGAAGTTAAAGGACTCTAATGATCATCCAAAATTTTCTAACACGGTGGAAAAGATGTAGACCTCTTCACAGCAATTCTACAGTTATGGGTAGATTACCCTCTTTGACAGGGAACGAAGCATCTTTGGTGCAGTATTGCAGTTCGCAAGCTGTAATCATGTTGATGCCTCCTCCTATGCATGCACCATGGATGGCAGCGATCACAGGTTTACGACGTTCTGCAAACGCCGTGAATGAGGACTGAAGCTCCTTCACATTCTTTCTAAGCTTCTCTCTCTCCCTTTCGACGCATGAGGAGGAGAAGTTGGAGGATTCAGAAGAAGAATACGCTTCCCCTGGCAAGCAGATGGATACAAAACTGTTACGATTTGTTGCTCAAGAGTGTGTTTTTTCTGTTGTTCAAAGAGGGCTTGCAAATCGAACAAGGAGGAAGACAGATCTTGAACCATCAAAGACTTGTGGTGAAAACCCTTACCTTGTTGTGAAGCTTAAGTCACTCTTCTTCTTCGTTTGGTTTCTTCTTCCTCCTCCTCCAGCGATTTGCGATAAAGTGGAGAGATCGATCCCGGCGCAGAAATGAGCGCCGGAGCCCGTCATGATGATGATGCGCATATCCGAGTTGCCATCCACCTTTGCAATTGCAAGAGGCAGACTGTCTTCCCCAAAGTTAGCAGCAAAGGCTTTGTATTGCCCAGTATACAAATGAGAGGAGTTAGAGGTTTAAATTTCCAAATAATATTTGAATTTCTGTTCTTCATGGCCTGGTAGGAGGTTGAATTGAAGATTCCACCTTTGCCGGATCTGCTAAAGGATGAGGAACATTTCCAACTCTTGCTACAGGTGTGCATTACCACCTCTCAGAATTTTCTTGGAACCTTGTCTTCGGCATCTTCTCATGCAAACGAATTATGATAACCTGAATTGAAACAATGTGAAACAAGTGACTAGACCAATAAATTGAAAGGAACTGGTTTGCTGTTTCACTATTCTCAAACCTGTCTTTGGATTGTGAAGAACTAGAATAGCTGGACCAATTTACTATAGGTCCACTAACTAGCTACCACAAACTTATACATTACCATTTGGTTGCCAGGTCTGCAAGACATTGGCCATGCTGAAGATATACTGGGAAGCCCTGGAGATCATGCACCATACTCTGTGGGTGGGAGGTCACCTTGGCAAGCCCAAATGTGATGAGCTTCATGCGCTTGGAGCACGTGTGTGAGACTATTTGATGCACATGCTCATAACTCTTAATTTTTGCTTCATATTTTGGCATTTCAAGACATCAAGGAAGTTGTAAAACCTGTTGTCTGAGTTCTAAAACTTCATGGTGTTGTGTAGATTTCATATGATTATTTGGGCACCTATGTTGTTAATCTATTAATGGCTTCAATGTTATTTTTGAGTGAGGATTGAGAGTGAGTTATTGATTGTGGTGTCAGAAATTGCATACAAGACAAGGGATGCAAAATATGGGTATGATTGTGTCCAATACATGGTACAATAGCGACCATACAGCTGCAGTAGCCACCATCAAGTTGTTTTTTGGTACATCATTTTTTGATGGTTCTGCTGTCCTTCACTTTCTCTGTTTTGGATAATGTGCATCTCAAGCTGTTGAACTGAAGGTCTTCAGTGGAACTATTCAGCCCCCACTTAATTCTCAAACTCTGGTTGATAAAAAACTTGAACCCTGGATGAACTGTTGGTTTTGTCTGGACATGGGTGGTCTTTGGTACAAAATGATGTGATGTCTCAGTAGGTGTTATATGGTTGGTGGCAAAGTGTGACTCATAGCAACTGTTGTTGGAACTAGCAGGTCCGAGTCCCATGTCCCAAAGCTATCCTGTGTCACATTGTGTGATAACATCATGTGGATGATGCTTTTCAGGTTTGCCCCATGTTGTACTTCTCACTCAACTGTCAACTTGAATAATGTTGTCTGTCCTAACTTTACTGTTTGCAACCCAGCTTGTTTAGATGGTTATTTTGTCTGTGATTATCAAAATTAATGGTCAACTCATGCTGTATGATTCCTTCATATATCAGGTTGTAGAGGAGATGGAGTCATATGGAATCCAGCTTAAACATCGTACATTTTTTGCATTATTGAAATCTTGTGGAACTGCTGGCCATGTTGATGAAGTGTATGATGTCCCACCTCCCAAGAGATGTGTTGCTTGGTTATGTCACGCACTTAGAAGCTAATGACTACTCTATGCAACCTTGTTCATGATGTATTTTTTGAATCTTTGCACATACTTACTAAAGACTGGCTTTTGTGGAGGTTTTGGGGGACAACTAATGTTTGCAACTTAGAATCAGATAGACAAATTGGTTTACCTAGCTTGGAGGTGTTTTGTATGATGTTACACATGGTTGTGTGGGTTGAAACTTTCAAAATTATGTTCAAACTTGTGTCATTTCAAGGGGATGCCATGGTTCTTTCACTTGATTTTGTGCAGATATGGTGTGGTGCAAAGAATAGCTTCATGTGGTATGACTTTGAATAGTAGTTGCTACAATGCACATATCATGGCTTACAAAAACAGGAAACCTATCAATGAAAACACAGTTCACTAGGCTGCTTTGTCCTTCTGCCTTTCTTATGCATCCTTCTGGTGGCAGAACATTAAGCGGCTCAAGAGTTTGTTAATGCTTACAATGATATTCATGGGACCTATCATTTGAAGAAGAGAGCTAGCTTTGATGAATTTGAGGTATGTCTTGCAGATTTTGGAACTACTGGAGCAGTCCAAAAGGTGTGAAGGTAGGTTTGCAGAGGGTGAAACATTAGATGATTTTGAGGAGGAGCTAGATAGCCTTGTGATGGGGATAGACCTCCAACCTACACGCAGCTATGTCAATCGTCATTTCACTGTCTACTCTGCTGCTTTGTGAGCCTTTGCTGAGCTTGGCAATGCTACAGTGGGTGTCAAAGTTCAGAGGCTGTGAATTAATAAGATGGTTAATGCAACTTATTTTGTATCCAGTGCTAAAATTATCTAGTGTGCATAAAAGTGTTTTAAAATCACATGCAAGCTTTAGTGACTGTTATGGGAAAACATGGTGTTACAAAGTTGCGACTTGAGAGTCCAGACAGGAATATCTGGAACACAGATTCAACTTGCCCCATTAAATTATGTGGTTGTTGGGGGGAATTGTGACAGAAATATCCATGTGATGGGTCCATAATGACTCCCATAAATATCCTCATTTGCATGGAAATGATTTGTGATCAATTGGGTGACAAATCTAGTTTTATTCTTATTTTACCGCATGTGTAGCTTGCATTATGATTTTTTCAATTAATAAAATCTCCTAGTTATTGTTCTTTGACAAATTTCTTGTTTGTCAAATTTATATAATTTTTTCCTTGACTCTTTATTTTGTCTTTAACACTTAGAATCTTTCAACTTCAATTTCAATCTATTAATATTTTGACTTCATGTGACAAACTGTGGGATTATCCAACAAACTTGCAACCTTTCGATCCAAGTATTTGATGTTTCCACCATTGTTTATTTATTTAAAATTATCTTTCATGGGCCTGGTGGATTGGGGATTCTTCCAATACAAGGGTATAGAAATTTTTACGTTGAGTTATGAGGACATTCATAAGCTTTATTTTATTCAAGTTTGGTTTTGGAACCTCTATGCAATGTTGAATGACCAAAAAAAATAATGATCACAAAAAAATGCAATCACCTATACAGCCTTTGTCTTCATAAATCCACACATACATAATTTCAATCTAATTGCACATGAGACCATTGCTTGTTACTACCTTAACATGTAGTTGTCAAATAATTATCAAATTGAATGTAACTTCAATGTCAACTTCCTGCGAACAAATTATATTCATTTCATCATCTTAAGGTCATTTATTTCCACCACCTTCAACTATTAATTGGGGTTTTGGAAATTTAATTTGTGTTTTGAGATATGCTTATGATACAATCTTATTCTTTGTGAATGTATCAACTTCAATTTTCAACAAATGGAACTTAGGTGAAGCAAATGCATGGTTGGGTGGAAGATTTTTGGAATAGCAGTGGCAACTTTATTATGGTAGGTATGATTGCAATTACTGCTTTTCATTGTATATGCTAAACTTTGTTAATAATAATTGTGAATACAAATAATTTTAGAATATTGATTCAAATATATACATAGGCCAATTGATTGTGATGCTTAAAGAATCAAATTACTATAGCTATAGACTTTTGAATTTTTATTTATTGGGTGTAACACTAGCAAAAAATCATAAAATATTGATTAAGGTTGATGATTTTATTTTAAACTTATGAGGGACTTAATTTTATGTGTACATTTTAATGATGAAAATATATATGAATTTTTTTTGAAAAATGAAGTTATGGATTTTTCTTCAAAGCAAAACCAATTTTTTTCAAAAGTCCATAACATATTGAAAATAAATTGATTCATGTTGGGATTTTGCACACATGTTTTACTCAATGACTTTTAAACATAATAAAATTTCAATGGAAAAAACACTTATGATCTATAATTGTGGTATCCTTATGCATTGTGTCACATTGTAACACAATGTAAAATATATTACAAAATCAAATTTAGTGGATGTTTTTTTTTCTTACTATCATTTGGTCCACACAACCATGCATTTGTTTGGTGCAAAAAAATTAATGGGATTTGCCCTTGCCATTTTGGGTGAAAGTTTTTGGAAATATTTTCAAAATATTTTTTTAAATCATCAAAAATTTATTGTGATTTAAAAAGATGTTACATTATATTATTATGTAAATATATGTTTAAAAACTCTCCTAAAAGATAAATTTTTTTGCAGTATTGAAAATCACACATTATAATGTTTAATGATTTTTTTAAAATATTTTATTCTCATTGGATTCATTTCAAGTCATATCACATGTTTCCATATTATATTACTAGCATATTTATATTAAAAATTTGACCATTATCCACATTGAAAATGAATTTTGACCCAAAAATGTGAAACACAAACTATTTATTACACTTAGAATAATACTTATTAACTTGTTTGCACCCACTTGAACACCTCAATACTTTTGCATTCATCATAATTTCCTTTTTCCTTACCATCCCCATTTTTTCACTTGGTTAATAAGATTGATAAAATTCAATAATATGGGTCTTCAGTGGTGTTGGTAAACTTTTTTAAAACAAAAAAAAAAATTGAACAACCTAACTTGCTTCCATTTTTGTTGTTGTTCATCATTTCCCAAAATCACATTGACATCAATAGCCTTCATTAATTTGATTATCATGCTATTGTTTCTAATAGAAAACATGTTGTTTACAATTGATAAATTCTTGTTATTTTAAAATATTACAATATCTTTCATGCCTTTCAATATCCTTTCTAGGTATATCAAAAGATGCATCCATCCATCAAGGTGCATTGATGTCCCCACACCCTAATTTTCCAATTTGAATTGAAAAGTAGTTAGTATAAACAAGAACACCCAAAAACAAGGGGGAAAATGCCCCCTTCTTTAAAAACCCATTACAATTGTAATCCAAACTTTTTTTGGAAAGGACAAAAATTGCCCTTTATGCAACTCGTAACACTTAAACAGCCTCCATTTCTCATGTCATAGAAAATATTTTAAATGAATTTCCCCCTAATACTTAAAGGCAATCTTTGTGTTTGGATGCTTCTTGGTTTGCCCTCATTTTAAACCCAAGTTGTCCCCACTAGGGTATGAAATCAGTGAATAAGATCCCACCATCTTTTTATTTTATTCCCATTTCTAAATTATCAAACCACTACTCCCACTTGTTTGGTTCCCAAAACATTCTTTGGCCATTGTTTGGTTATTATTATTTAGCCAAAAAAATTAGCCATCCATTAAACAACCATTTTTTATTAAAAAAAACCCATACAACAAATAAATGATGGAAAGTAACATGCAAAGTAAGTATTCAAAATTTCCCCCATTTTTAGCCTTTTGTGAAGCCACCTTTTAGAAATTTAAAAATACAACAAAACGGCATAATTGTAACACATCACCTTCTCTCAATTTCATGTTTTGATTTATAAAAATTATTTTTATTTATTTTGACTGCAATTAGTCCATCAAGATCTTTGTTTTTAATACACAATTTTTATTTTTAAAAATCAATGTATTTGACCTTATACAAGTTTTCAATTGATTTTCTCTTGTCCCAATAGTCACATTAGCCTCTATGAATGCTTTTGTAGAAAAATATGAAATCAGCCATCAATCGAACTCTCCATTTTGAGTCATCTTTGTCACAATATTATAACCACGAAAAATTGTGATCCCTAGGCACAAATTGAAAAATGTGGGACCAAAATGCACCATTAATAATCAGCCCCTGTGAAAATCATAGAAATTGGCATTGAGTGTAAAAACCAGATAAATTTCTTTCTAAAGAATCATACCCCTACAGTTGGTGGAAGTGAACAACTATTTTTGGAATGAATGCTTCAAATAAATGGTGTTTTGTGTCCTTTTTAACCACACTTGATATAATAATGTAGTAATGACACTTTCAAAACTAGTCTCTAGAATTGATGGCACAATATTTTTTAACATCATTACAAAATGCTCTATTCATATATTGTATTCCCTATGATTTTAGGCTTCAAATGTTACAATGTTATGATCACATTTTGTGAATATGTGAACACTTTACTCTTCTCTACTACTATCACTATTGTAGTAATGGTGGTTGAATCCCAAGTCTCATGAGATCACTCACAAAATTATGTTATAATATATCAACTTGATAAAATTTCGGTTGAACATTGACTTGAGGTGTCAGAATCTTGGACACACATAAATAGTAAATGAAATAGTAAAATACATACCATGACAGGCATGTTTTCTCTTTCAAAATCATTTGTTGATTTTGAATGAATTCCAAAAATTTTAATTCAATGTAAAACCATATCTTGAATGTTCCCTCATGGTGTTCCATTACATAGGACATGACATTAACTATAATTGTGGTAGATCCTTGTATCTATCAATAAAATCACAATGTAAAATTACTAACAATTCTTTTTGTCAGCATTAATTCTGTCATATTGACCATATTGTGATAACACATTTTCCTCAAATGCAACAACTTTAATTCTTTTTTGTAAATTGTCAATTTTATTTTGTTTCATTGAACTAAGGTAGGATTGAAGAAATATAAACCAATAAATAGTTAAATAAAGAAGATGAAAAAGAAAAATAAGAGTTCAATATAAAGTATAAAAAAAGATGAATTTTAGTTATTGTTGTGCAAGAGGCCAATGCCACCCTAAATCCTCCTCCAAGATTCCTCTTTTTGACTTTTAATTATGATTACAAATTATACAAATTATACAATAATTGTAATTGGGGACTTCTACTTTCTTATCATAATTACTAGGAACCACCTCATTTCTTTAGAAAGTATGGATAATAATTGCATAACAACAATTGACAACACAACTTTGCATCTTGCTTTCTAGCTTGTTTAATTTATTCTATTTTTTATATTAGCCATGTGATGATTTTGCCTTGAAAAATTATCCCACGTTTGAATGTGTAATACTCAAAGGGCACACACAATTCAATTTGGTGATATCTTGCCACTCAAAAGGATGTAAGTTATTGGTTGGATTCCCATATAGAGATATGATTTGGTTTGATTTGACACAAATCATCCTTCCTTTTTTTCATGAAATCAATCCTTGTTTTTTTGTCCAAAACAACATGTAGGTTTATTCATTCAATTGAACACTTTTATTAGGAACCAAAGTTGTATATTCTTCTTTTTAACAACTTTTAACTAGTTGTGTTTGCCCCATACATGCTTGGTGAAACCTAAATCAGACATGCATGTTTACTATCTTAGGGCAATACTAAATTTTTATAACATAAAAGGCAACAACAATACAAACAAATAAATCAATTAAAAATTAATTATGATTTTTGTTCTTAAATCTTTGTCAAAGCCTTATTGAAGTTTTTAAAATAACATCAATTTTTTTTTAACATTTATATCTCAGAAAATATATATTAAAAATTTAATTTATTTAAAAATTGACATTTTTTTATTTTAATCAATTCTTGTATAATCTTTCAAATCAATTTTTTAAGAATTGTATTTTAATAAAATTTAAAGGAATTGAAGTTAATTTGTATCCTCATCAAACAAATTTCATTTTTAAATTAGTCATATGAATTGTTTTTTACATTTCATTGTGATATGAAACCTCATGATACAAAAAGGCAAGTGACAACCCAAAAAAATAAAATGATATAAAGGCACAATTAAATTAGTTACCCAACATTCATATTTTGAGAAGAAACCCAACAAGTAGATGGGTAGGCTTCAAAACAACCCATCAATTGGATGGGTGCACCCAAAATTTACAAATGCGCGTCCATTAGCTTGGGGCAATAACAATTTTTATTTAAATGCCCCAAGTATATTATTGGGGACTTGACAAGGTCAAACAATGAAACACAATCATTAAGGGAAAGATTTGGGGGGAGTTCATAAAAGTAAACTACATATAATTAATGCCTTATAGTTCCTGTATTTTGTATACCTTCCATATCTCCATATGTACCAAATCTCAAGTCCACACTTTGTTCCACATAAATTTTCGCAATTAGTTCTATTGAATATATTGCAATTTATTTTTTGTAGACCATAAGCACTTTGTCTATTGCAAATATCATCACATGGTCAATAACCTTAGTCATAATGTAATTATGATCAATCATGGTACTATATATGTAAACATTGGGTTACTTGGTGATATGATTAAGAGCTCAAAGAACTGCATTATCTAAAATTTTACTTAATTGCATAATTTAATTTTTGTGATTATTAATATAATTTCATTGAGTAAGTACAACAAGTTTATTGCATCTTCATGGTCAATGTTGTTAAGGACATGTGCTTGACATGAAAAAACATTTTTTAATGTACTTAATTTTATGGTAAATTATTTTATTATGCCTAAATTCATATTTTTGAAATAAAGGACTTATGGTACATTGGTTCTGGATTGATCCTTTGGATGGAAGTGATCGAAGTTCAAATATGATGAAGAATACTATTATCATTCGTATTTCAAAATAATTGACTCTTTCAAATGTGTAAAATGCTTTAGAACTTTTGAAAAGTTCAACAATGGATGAAATCAAAGGAGGAAAACATGGTTAGTCAGAACAATTGAAAAGTTGGACAATGGATGAAAAATGGAGCTAGTTGGGAAATATAAAATCCGAAATTGAATATGGAGTTAGTTCAAAAAATTGAAATCCCAAATTTCATTTAACAATAGATGAAAATGGAAAGTTGGGAATAATTAGGACAATTCAAAAGGTTGGACCATGGATGAAAAAATGGAGTAAATTTTAAACATTTAAAAAAATTCTAACAATGGATGATATTGGGAAAATGAAGATAGTCATCAAAGTTCAAAAGCTTTTGGAATGGACAAAAATGGAACTATGCAGCTAATATGGGGAAAATGGAGCTAGTCAGGAAAGTTCAGAAGGTCAGACGATAGATGAAAATGGAACTAGTTAGGAAGAGAAAATCCCATAATAAGATGCAACTAGTTGGGAAAAATAATATTCCCAAATTTACAACGGATGAAAAGTGGAAAATTAAGATAGGAAGGAAAGTTTTAAAAGGTAGAAAAATGGAATCACTATTTTGGTTTGACAACGGATGAAAATTGGAAAATGGAGGAAGTCACCAAATTTCAAAAGCTCAAACAATGTATGATGAAAAAGTATGATGAAACTGGAGCTAGCCGGGGGAAAATGAAATCATGAATTTGGTTTCGCAATGGATGAAAATAAAAATGAGAAAGGCCAAAACCATAACCACCTGAAAAAAGAAAAATATTAGAAAAAAAAGTTAGAAAGGGAGGCAGAATAAGTCAAGATGCCAAATAGCTTTGGATCCCTTTTTATATGGGACCTCAAAATTTTGGTGACATGATTTGGTATCCTTGGTTGAGATCTTGACATACTTTGGTGTCGTCCATTGAGACCTCGATTGGGACTTGGACCGGTCGCCTGTATTTGGTTTCGAGGAAGGCCAGAACAGTTTCTTGACAATTGCTCGCAAATTTCGCTTGACAATGGATGAAAATAAGAAAATGGAGTTAGTTGTGAAAAGCTCAAGAGCTTGGACAACGGATGGAAATAAAAAACTAGAAAGGTCATAAACAAATACACCCAAAAATGAAAAGAACGAGAGATTTGTGGAATGAGTCAAGATGCCAAATGACTAGCTTTGGATCCATTTCTTTTTATAAGACCTCAAATTTCGGTTGAATGGTTTGGTATCCTCAATTGGGAACTTGACAGCCTTTGGGGATCCTCGAGGAGGACGCCAAATTTTTGCTTTGGGGAAGGCTGGTGATGGCGAGAACAATTTGTCAAGCATTGCTCAACAAATGCTCCCACGGAATAAGAAGAAGAAGGTTGCTGATTGCGGTACAAGGGAAAAAAAACATCGAAAGTAAAAAATAAATAAGCAAAAGAGAGAGGCAGAATAAGTCCAGATGTCAAATGGCTTTGGATCCCTTTCTTTTTATGGGACCTCGACAGACTTTGGGATCCTAGATTAAGACCTCGACAGCCATTGGGATCCTCGATTGAGACCTCGACAGCCATTGGGATCCTCGAAAAGGACCCCGAAAGCCTTTGAGGATCTTATATTGGCACCTCGAAAGACGTCGGTGCTCTCGATTGAGACCTTGAGAGACTTTGGGGATCCTTTATTGGGGCCTCGAAAGACTTTGGTATCCTCGAGTGGGACCTTGACAGCCTGTGGGATCCTCGATTGGGATCTGGAGACGACGACGCCCTTTTTTGCTCCGGGGAAGGCCAGCGATGGCGAGGACAGTTTCTCGAGAGTTGGGTGACAAACGCTCGAGGCCGGAAAAAGAAGAAGAAGCTTGCGGATCGCGGAAGAAGGGAGGCGACAAATGCCGTCCATGACTGCGGCCACGCTGGTGGTATACGCAGGAGCTTACATCTTCTTGGTATTCTTCGCGGTGTGCCTGGCAACAGGGCTGTACTACCTTGCAGAGCTGGTGGAAGAGCACACAAGGTTGACGCGCAAGATCATCCGGTACATCATCTTATCCGTGATCGGAATCCACGCACTCTTGCTGCTTGTAGATCGCTTGCCACTGATCTGCATCGCAATCGGGATCGCCGCTCATGTCTTGTACTACCGTCTGCTCAAGACGTTTCCTTACATCACTCTTGCATCTACCGATTTTCTGGCCAGCATCGGCTTGCTGGTCTCTAGCCATATCGTATGGATCCGGTTCTTCATGAAGGATCCGAGATGTGCGTACGTGACCGTGGAGTGGCTGGTCGGCTTCATGCTCATCATAGTATGGCTTACCCCGTTTGTCTTTTTCATTTCCTTGGCTGCAAACGAGAGTGTGCTTCCAGGGGGCGTATCAGGGTACGAAGGCTTTGGTAACGGTACGAGCGGAAGCGGAGTTTCGCCACAAAGAGGAGGAGAGCGGGAGCCACGTAACGCGCAGAGAAGAGGACGGCGGACGCAAGGTCAGTTGTTAGGGTTTTTCAACTTCTTGAGGAGGAAGCGGGACGAAGTTCTTCCTATTGTGGCTCAGGCCATCCCGGCAACCCGCAGAGATTAAGCCCTCTAGAACAAGAGCCATGGTGACGTGGTACGGCACCATCAGGCTGTAATCAAATACATCACGAAGCCTTTATGTCAACGAGTTCTTCAGCGATCAATTGTAAGTAATTTACGATCTTTCAGCGGAGATGTGCTCTCTATGCTGGAAAGATGTTAGCTGCGAGTATGTTGCAATTGCAAGGGGAGAATATGCACATACTTCTTTTCGGAGAGGTGTTTCCTGACGCTGCTGCTTCCCGATAGCTTAGAAGAAGAAGAAGAAAGTGTACAGATTTTTTTTAGGGTTTACGTTTTGCGTTGTTGAAGAAGGTCCCTGGAGAAATACAATTAGAGTCCTAATGAAAAGAAAGTGCAGAATTTCCTATCTGCTAAAACCCTGACCTAATTTCTTTTCTTGCGAGAAAAACAGATATCGGATCTTTGTGATCACTGCTGATATGTTTGTATTCCAACCCTGATGATCCTGCAGAATTAGGTACATGTTTTTTGGGACAGCTCAGATAGGCTGTAGTTCACATTGTTTGTACTTCAACCTACTGGCCGTCCTCCAGAATTAGGTATGTGTTATCTGGGAGGGTTCAGATAGGCTGTAGTTAACACAAACCTTAAGCTTATTATTGATATATCTGACAGAACAAATGTGAAAAGCTCTCATTAGGAGAGTTTTGACTTTCTTTGTATTACAATGTTGGCCTGATATTATAGCTTTTTTCTGTTCATTTACCATACGTATCCTCTTTGATCACTCACCAAACTCTTTGGTCATGGGTCTTGCTTCATTGAACGAGAGAGTTTCTGTGGTAGTCATAAGAAATTTTGTACTTCTGAGCTCCCTGAACATCTCTGCATTGAGAGTTGTAGGAGCAGAAAATTTATTTAGGGCATGACTGTAGAGTGATATTGCTAGAAACAAGAATTGGAGCTGGCATTGCAATAATTTTTGTACTTCTGAGCCTCCTGACATGTGTATTGAGAGCTGTAGAAGCAGAAGAATCCTGTAGGGCATGACTGCAGAAGAGTGATATGGCTAAAAAAAAGAATTGGAGAGCATTTTCATATTTGGATGTTGGTGTTTGTTCTAATGGTGAAACTCTAATGTTGTTTTCAGTATAGTACTGGCATAGGTGACCCACCAGGAAACCAAGTGCTGCAACCATGCAGAGCCCATATGCAGGAAAAGGCAAAACCTTTACAGCATAGGGTGGTGGCTCTCAGTCTTGGCAGTTTGTTTCTTGGTGCACCTGCATTTCAACCAAACACTTTTCAACTCCTTTAACTATCATCAGTGTTTTGTGTTTTGTTTTCAGCTTGCCTGGTATAGAAGTCCACGTTTGGATTCTCAACTTCCTTTGATGTGCAATCAAGTTATGGGAGCAACTTGAAAACATGCTTTTCCTTGTGTGCCCTTTGTTTTTTCTGTGTTGTTGCAGAGATTGATGAGCACTAATGTTGAAAGATGAGCAAGAAAGTTAGGCAAAAGGGGGCTCCTGATCAAATCTCTTGTAGCTGTGTCCCAGGTTTTTTTTTCCAATTTTGTGATGTTAGGTGAAGTGGTGGTCATCAATAAGATGATTTAGCCAGATTTGGCTACATACTAGATATGAAAGTAGAAAAAAAAACAGAGTCCTATATTCTTGGCTGCCTACTGGAACTTATCATAAAAATCTGGTGATTTGGAATTTTTTTCCTTTGAAATCTGGCGAATTTGGGCCATTTTTTCCACGAAATATCCTTCATATAGGTTGAAATCATATTTTCCAGGTTGAAATTTGGTGAAATTGCACCCCGAAAAAAACCACTGCTGTGTCCAATGGCTACTGATCATTTCTGTACTTCTGGTTGGAAGCCCAATTTGTTTACAGCTTTGTGCTCAATGGCCTTGTTGGAGGAACTTGACAATGTGCTGCATTTTTCTTCCATTCTCATGCTTTTTCCTGTTTCCTCAGGAGGAAATAGGTTTTCTTCCCTGGCAACCCCTGTTGTTGTTTTCTGCTATGTGACAGGAGGGAGAGAGCCATGCAGCAGACCTCTTACTACTCAAATTTGCCCAAAGCCAGAATTCCAATCACTTTGAATTGAGCAGACCCTGGATATATCAGTAATGATGTTGTGACTCTGATATAGAGCCTCACTTGTGTGTAAGCAAAACCTTGAGCATTAGTACATCATATATTTCAATCACTCCAATCCCATCTTTTCTATCAACTCCAACAAATTGACCCCAACTAAGTGGGGCTACATGCACCAAAAACTGTGGCATGCAAGGACCATGATGCAGGCATATAACCTGCCCTGTTCCAGAGAACCGAATGTGACCTAAAGTGAGACTTGTTCATTGGTTGCTTCAGGAGCCATCTGCAAGGCCAATATTTTCTTGCAGCGAATTATCCATGTTATCCAAAGCCTCACATGCCCAGGTGCATCCCATGCTCCAGCTAGAACGTAAGGCAGGCACAGTTGATTTTTAGTGTACAATTTATTCCACCAGATTTGATTGACCTGTTTAAACCCTTCTACCCTGCCCTGGGTGTGAGGTCAGGTGCTTATACAAACCTCTCTTTGCCTCCTATCTTCCATTGCAGAAGTAACTTGCATCCACTGCATACGTTGTAGTATGTCAGTAGCTTTGGTATTACCTTGTTGCTGATGGATAGTCATCAAGCCACTGTAGGTTCAGATCATCTTAGAACAAGACTGTCGAGCCTATCTGCTCCAACACAAATGTGATCATTGGTCAGTTTTCTTTTTTGACCCTTCAATCTCCCTGAATTTGAGAACTCTATTATGTTGAATTTCCTACCCCAAATCATCATACATGTTAGCAAAAGCCTACCTTTGAGTTTGAGAAGAGTTCCAGCCATATCTGTCATAAAACTGTTCCATTCTGCTTCTTTGTTGCTCTTTGCTCCAAGAGGCAATGATGATACATGCATTGTTGCCTTGGAAGAAGCTTTGGAGATTCCATCAGTAACATCATCCCTCAGTTGCTGAAATGTTTTCAGGACTTTTTTGCCACTATTCCAGCTATTGACAGGTGACTGCTGCAAGGACCAAGGTCCCCTTGACATCCTTCTTGATTTTGTGCTTTCTGTTCCATCCAAGAATTTCAAATGTTGCCGTCGGGTTACTTGGGGTGTTCCAGAACTACTCATGGAACCTCTCTTGGATATTAGTTGCTTTGATCTTGGAAAGGTGGAGTGTGGTTGGGGCCTGCTTTTAGCTCGTCGTGGTGTCATCTTATGCCGAGTGCATTTTTTGAACTGGCAAGCTTGATTGTCTTGCCAATCTTCATAGTTCAAAATTGGAACTTTTAAGGAATGCCAATGTGCTTGAGGAGGTTCCATGGTCATTGGAAGAGTTTGCCCTCCCCTAAGATTTTGATGGCTCCATGGCAGAGTATGAGATCTGGGAGTGCCCATGTGAGAAAGGAATGGCTTATGCAGATTTCCATTGAAACTGGAAGCATTGTTGTAAGGCCAATGTTCAAGTGCTCCTGAAGCCAGATTGTTGAGTTTTTCTGACCCATCTTTATCTTCTCTTGATTGAGGCTGTTGTTGGTGGCTGAGTATTTGAAGAGCATTCAGTCCCTTGGGCATTGCTGCTGTCATTCTCTTGCTACACCAGGTGCTGCAATCATGCATGTTCCTGGCCGAGAGATCAGGTGTGCCCCAATTTCTGTTGGGTGCTGACCTTGGATTTGGGCAGAGCTGTTGGTTGATACAATTAGGAGCCTGAGAGAATGGAGAACTCATGTTGCCATGATGTGATGTTGGATCCTTGTAAACACTCCTGCTAGCAACTCTAGGAGTACCAACATTGCTAGCAGTTAGTCTTTCCTGTTCGATGTGCCTGGGCATGGCCAGGAAATCTCTCCTTGATAAGTCAGGAGCCAACTTTTTCTGGATTTCATCAAGTAGATGCCATGGCTCTAGATTCACAATTGGTTTTCCTTTGGGCCAGAATGGTAGCTGATGAGGGATGGAAAATATGGGTTTGTGTTCTCCATCTTCCAGGACACCAAGGCATGAAGCATCAGTAACGTTATCACGGAGGTCAACTGAGCGCAATATGTGTAAGTCTTGCATAACAGTGATGAACTGTTTGGCCCCTTCTTGTGTCAAATAGTTTCTCTGCAGATTCAAGGCTTCACCCGACATCCAAAGGCACTTATTAGAACGTCCCACCTTATGCTGAACAAGCCAGCATCATTACAACTCTGGGTATCCACCTTCAGGTGTGGTTTTACGATGCTTGGTGCTGACTGATAGTGGACTGAGAGAGTTGTACACAAACATGTGCACATATCTGACTTTGTACAAATTATTGTCAGAGCTGGAAGTGACAATTACCATTGAGTGTCACCCCTGATCGCAACACAGGACAAATCTCCTGGGCCAAAACATCTGTAAAGTGGTTGTAGGAAAGATCAAGAGCTGTGATCCCCTCCATATGATCATCTGTGGGTTTAGTGGAAGGAGCACAGCTGATTTGTGGACTCGATTGTCTACGAAGGCTGGCCTGCCAATCTGCATCTGGTGGTCCCCCTTTCTTCCACGCTTCATCACTTGTACCCTGCATTATGTCAAATGGTTTGTTGGTAAGAGCAAGATCTTTCTGGAGGTATCTACAGTGTTGACTAGTTGTTAAGACAGACAAAATGCAATACAGTATGCTTCTGGTACTATGGATCTAGGTGGATGCCTTTTTTTAGCATGTCAACTGCTTCATTTTGTCAATTGCTGTGCTCAGCACACAATCCCATGTGAGCTTTAGGTTCTAAAGTCAAAACATCAATTCACATCAAAGTATATGAGATGTGAAGACTTGGGAGGATCAGCCTTTGAAAAACCACTGCAGGTGAGATTTAACAACCTTAGTATGTATGGGTCCCCATTTTCCTTTTGGGAGACTGGAGCTATAATCTATAGTATGATGTCCCTGATCATGTTTGCACACTCTAGTTTGCATCTTCACTTGGTCACTGAATGCTTGCTTGTACTTGAACATTGCAGAGGTTTGTTTTGAAGATGGCTCTGGTGCCCTTGGAGCCTGCACACAAGATTGAGAGAGAACTAAGCATCAAAGCTCCAAAATGGGAAACACAAAAGGATCATAAACCTACCTGTTTGGCAGGTTTTTCATGGTGTCTGAAATAGCAGAATTAGCCACCACTGCCAATTCTGGTATTTCGTACCTAGCAAAGCTACACAACAACTGAAGTGTGCTACTTATGACCCACCTATGGACCATTCTGTTAGGGAATGTGCCCTAGGGGTCACATTCTGCCCCAGTTTGTCCCTAGGGCCCAACCTACGGGTTTTGCCCTGCACTAGTAATTCACTAGGAGGGAGAATAATCCTCTTAGGGAGCGCTCTCTATTGCATAATTGGTGTCTTATTCAGGTACTATTTTAGACTTTTTCCTAAGTTCCAAAGCTGGTCATCTGCTGATTCCACTTTTGGTGAATTGGGGAATATTTCCACTTTTGATTTTTTCAATGGTAGGGAGACCTGAAGTTTGGTGAATTGGGGAACATTTCCCTGAGGTTCGGGATGTGCCGCTGTGTGTGCCCGGCGCACAGTATTCTTTAGTAAAAGGCGAAAGAATAGTTCGCTTTGCGTTGAACACACGGCTTCCCTGAGGTTCCGTGAATGGGGAACACTGGTTATGCTTTGGAACAGGCCCTGATCAAACCCATTACTGCCTTATGGAAGGTTGGCTCACCCTACTAGGCATTACATTCTAGTGGAAGGGTTGCTCACCCTAAACATGTTACTAGGTGGAACGACCCAGTACCACATAAACTCATTCCAACACAGAACTGATGGATCATGGCAAGAGGGATGGTAAGGATTACGGCTGACCTTGAGAATGTCAACTATGAGAACCACGCTTGCATTTGTCAGTGCACATCCTGATAGATTCAGGGTCTGCAGTGGTGTACAGTTCTGCAAACTTCGGACCTGCATCACACCCCCTTTTACAAACAATGGTCAACGGAGGTTTCTGCAAAACTGACATAATCAACATATGGCCTTTGGCTCAACATATAGATCAGATCCCACTTTGTGAAGGTGAATGTATAGGGTAAGTCCCTGCTGTCCAGGATTGACTGAGTGATCACCGAGGGCAGAGCCTGAGGTCCACACAGTAATTCCCTGACAGCAAGGACTTATACCCCGTAACAATCGAGGTATTCGATGTCTTACAAAATAATTCCCTCCGTCTCAGCGAACAGATTGGGTTTCATCTTTCACCCTAGGAATCTTACAAAATTACTCCATCTGCCCTAGGAACATTTCGTAAGCTTAATTACAAAAAATAATCCACCCTCCAAATACACTACAGATTTTCTCTGAGGGTGTTACATATAGGGTAACCCTGCTATCAAGGAATTACTGTGTGATCATGGAGGGCGGAGCTCGAGGTCCACGCAATCATTCCCTGACAGCAGGGCCTTACCCTGTGTAACAACCAAAGTAATCAATGTTGCAATAACTGAGGTAATCATAGAAATGAAAATCTTCCCAATAGAAAAAAAAAACCACTCGTGAGAGAAAAATTCCTCATCCTAAGGCAATGCACCGAATAGTCAAATTCCCATATTTGAGGTGCCCTACAAATACATTAAGAATTCTCTCCGAGGTTGTTCCGTTTTAAAAAAACGCTCTTGATTGTTTTGTGTAACATATAGAGTTATCCACAAATTACCGCATGGTGGGAACTATTGGGCCGCAGTTTCAGGAACGAATGACAAGTCATGATGAAAACTGTGCACAGGCAAAAAAAAATTTAACAGGAGACCAAGGTAGTTTTCTGACCTAGATTCGTCCTCAGGAGAGTTTCTGCCCCAATTTTCTATTTGCCTTACCTGGGCCTTGACTGCTGAAGATATTTTTTATTATATGAAGTCTTGTTAGAATAAGATCTTGCAAATCGTCTGAACTCATACCCAATTTCAATAACTCTATGGATATGCTCAAATTGGGCTTGAAGCATTATTAGTTTCAACTAGGGACCAAAGACAGGGTGACATTATGAATAATTTGATTCTGCATCGAATTTTTATAGCACAACCAATGCCCCCCTTCAGCAACCACTCCCCTACATACCCAGATCTCTCCAATCTGAACCTCAATCCATCCACCTACCCACCCACTGGATGTATATACCTAAAATAATGGGTTTTTTGCCCTGTGGGATTTTCCACTCTACAAGCATACCTCCAAATAAACTAAGAAAAATCTCAGAGGTTTTTATTGGTTTGAGGGAATGTATGCTGGCCACAGTGAAGCAGCACCCACTGGCGCACCATCCACTGGATACCTGTTATTACTCAGTTATGGATGAACCTCAACTGGCTCAATATTGGGTTTCACCTTGTTAACCAATCCTGTAGGAAATAGGTCTCATATATATAGACAGATAGGCAGGAAAATAGGTAACTACTAGGTAAGTAGATGGTTTATACAGAGGTAAGGGCTGTTTTTACTATCCTTGAGAATGGGATGAGTTGTTAGGGAATGAGAGTGGGATTCATCCTTCATGGGACGCTGGTGGGTGCTGGTCCACTGTGGCCATGTATGCCTTCTTATAATGTTATGTCTGTTCCTGAAGAGTGAGAAGGAAAGTATGCCTACTTATAGGTATAAGATCCATCTGACTCTCAAGGAGTAGGTGTAAAGATGAGAGAACTTTCCCCAAATGTGGGGCTGGACTGGGATATCTTTGTCCTAGGCCCGTTATGTTGAGAAGGTCCCCACAATGGGGCTTTTACCCTCCACATAACCCCATGTACCAGCATGGCAAGTGTATTACTTTCTATGAATGTGCACACAACCCATTGTACCAGCATGGCAAAAGTGTTACCCTCTATGAATGTGCAGGCTGATTCACTCCATAAATTAAAATACCAATTTTTTTCCCCAAATTCCTTTCTATTAATTTGCTTTCTGTGGCATTTTGCATAAAATTGCAAATGGTGGAAAAACCCAAAAGTATTGAAACTGACCAGGCTTTGAAGCCTAATATCACCAAGTCCACTGTTACATAGAGAAAGTCGGTGGAGCGATTTTGTACACCCTGCACCAATCAGCATTGTCTTTTTCATGTTCATTATGTTCAATTTATAGAACTTGTAGTTTTGAATTAATTGATCTAAAAGTGAGTGAAGAAAAAAATTGATTTTCTTTCAAAGACTTATTAATATCCTTTATATGGATATAATTCATTTAAAATAATAGCTATATTTTAATACAAGAAATTATGTTAATTTTTTTGTTAAGTTATGCTGAAAGTTTGTTATTTGTTAAGGCAGGGGCTACAGTTGCTGATTTCCCATTGAAGAGAGGGATTAGAGAGAGAGAGAGAGAGAGAGATTTGCTCTGTACAAAGAGAGTCTGAAAGGAGTTTGAATTCTCTGCTCCATAAGGCAAGCCCTAGTTCCAATTGCTGCAACCATCCCTCCACAGCATGTGCCAAAACCCTGAACCCATCATCAGCGTCTCACAGCCATTACCCTTCCCAAATATATGAAAATCACCGGTTGATTGATTGGTGGTGATTTGAACTACCACATAGGTACTGAAAACTTCATACAAGGAAAGAAAAACTCAATCAAAAGTATATTTAAGACATGTGACCCAAAACTTAATACGAGCAACTGGAAAAAAGAAAGAAAAGAAAACTAATTTAAAATTGATTTTAGGTGTGCAACCAAAATTTTGATTTAAAGGACACAGGAAATAAAGCAAAAATCAATTCAGAATTGACTTAAAACTTGCAACCAAAGACTTCATTCGGAAAAGAAAAGCCGTAACAAACACACATCATGGCTCATTGTATATCTGTTATTCATGAATCCTGGCGCAACCTGGGTCTGTCTGAGCAGGAAGGGGAAAATCATAGTGCAAATAACAAAAATCATGCATTTGAAAATTGAAAATTTTGAAATTCTGAAGAGGAAGAGAAAAAATTGTGATTTCTTCAGATTAGTAGAAATCAATGCATTTAGAACTTGAAAGGTTTCAGAGTCCAAAGAGGAAGGGAAGCTTTTTAACTCACTTAGCAAAATAATGCATAGTATCCATTGTCATTTTATCCAACAAACTGAACCTTTGATGCACTGCAATGGTGCAACCACAGTTTTTTGTGTTATAAAATATTTAGAGATTTTTTTCCAAAATTTTTAAACGGAGAAAAATACACTTAGTGCAACATAATCCAAATGGCTGCATCTAAATATTGCCTTCCTATTATTATCAGTGTAAATTGATTTTCAACTCTAATCCACAGAACACATTCCATCCTGCAAATTAGAGTAAAAATTTCATAATCTGTTATTACTAAAACCTTATGTATATCTGGCTGTTCCTCCCACCTACTTTTTTTTAAAAACTCAGTTATATGAATTGTGATTCCTCACACATTTTTAGTCCAAATTTTCATTTAAAACATGCATCCACCCCATGAAAAGAAAATTGGGGCTCTAGTGTCAATTTTTTTGCAATGGGTAGTTCCAAACGAACTGTTTAAAATTGCCTTAATCCTGGTGAGAAAAAAAAGGGGGATTCTCATGCCTGTAGTACAGAGCTACCGCCTTACATCCTTGTTTGTGTTGTTTGATTTGCTTCTCTAAAATGGTTCCATAAATTTTCATTGAGGATTTTTTCTGGAAAACGTTTTGTATTGCTTTTCATGGAGGGTTGCTAAGACCATAATTTGAGATTTTTTGTTGGAAACATTTTGTAGTGCTTTCATCGAGAGTTGCTGAGGAGATATTTTGGCATTTTTCATTGACATCTTTGTGGGAAACATTTTTTACTTTTTTTTTTAAATGAAGGGTACTAATAATGAGATAATTTCCAAGGAAAAGAGTTCATCTGCACACCATTTCTCCTCAATTCACATGGTTCACAATTTGATGTTGAAGAAAATGGAATGCAAAACACAGTTTGTTTTTTTGTTTGGTTGCATTAGTCATAATCTGACTAAACTCCAATTAATCTAATCCAGCAGAGATCAGTCATGGGTTTCAAAACTCACAAGGACCAAAGCACTAGGCTAGGTGATGATGACTCAAATTCTTCCCAAATTTTGTCCTCCCCAATCTCGCTAATTTTCCCAGGAGCTTTTTGAACTGATGTATCTGATTATGTTGTAAATTATTTTGAACCAAATTTGTCACAAATTTTGTATCACAGGTCCCTCCATATTACCAAGTCAGAAAAGCAAATTTTGGAAATGGAAGGAGTAAATTTGCTTCAGTGGGAATTATGCAAAATATTGCACAAAGTTTTTGCTCTTTCTGCTCTTAAGGGTTAAACTGCAATTCCAGCCAATTTTAATGAAAGTTTAGCATACCTGCATGTTGGCACTCTGCACTGACAAATAATCGCAGACTAGTGATAATAGGAGGAGACTCTAGCTGGTTTGCCATTGCTACCAAGTCCACAACTGAGAGATCCCCCAAATCTCTCTGTACTTGGACTGATGGTTTCAAGTTCCAACAATTGAACGGCAATGAAGATACCCGCCGCTGCTGCAATGTTTCTTTTTGTTCACAACCACTCGTAGCAATTGAATGTTTCTCTTTGTCCATTATGGTAGCCTTGCTACCAGTGGCGGCCCTCCTCCTCCCTATTAGCTGGTCGGGAGAAGATCCAAATTCATAACTCTCCAAGTCTTCAACGCAATCTCCACCTTGAATTATCACCTTTCTTCTAGCATGGTAATAAAATTTATATTCCATGAAAAAATTTGCTCGAAATATCCATTACAACATATAAGTTTTTGAGGTAATGTTCACATATTGAATTCTATGTTTTGATGGTGGCCCATACTTAGAGTAAGAATTTGCTCCGCACTTCATATGGGCCAAATTTTTACAAACTTGTGGAAAGCTCAAAAAAAAAGAATCTACATTTTATCATCCCAAATACAGGGAAGGAGCTTGTCAACATAAATTCATAAATCTCATTCCTTCTTTTGATCAAAATGTGTAGAATTATCCTTTCTTATTTTAATGAAAGCGGTAGAATTATTTGTAATACATATCCTTGGATTTTATCAAAAGGGTTATAATTACTTCACGAAGTACTACTTCCAGACAATATCCGAACCTCGTTTACTTCATATGTTCTCCACAAAATCTATTGAAGGTTGGTGACCCTGCCCTTGACAAATCTTCAACCTGCCCAGTTCTCTACTTTCCCTAAAAGGATGCTCCTCAATCCAACAACATGGGGGCTTGCCCTGTGATGTCAGAAAATGTAAGAACTTTTTCTCACATGGTCTAGGGGGTATGCTCTTGGATCTTGAGAGTCCCAGAACCAGTTTAGACTTTAGACACCAACATTTTGAATCACACAATATTTTAGCTTGAAATAGACCCTAGGCTAGTAACCGTGAGAGAGGAGACCCCTCTTGGGGGAACCTAGTTGAAGGTACACACCATTGACGTTTGCAATCTGGAGATAGAGTTCCAAACCCCTCTGCATATTTTGGAAAAATTAAACAAGAGTTGAACAGCAAAAATAAAACCCTTATTAGATCAAATGGTTTTTTTGCTAGACTTGTTTGGTTTGCATATGAGTTAGTGAATTGTTAATTGTTCAATCTATTTTACTTATATTGGCTTATGGTAACATGCCATGTCAAATTCAGCAATATCCGCAACATCTTTGAATGAGATCTTAAAAGAATTAATCAAAGGGACTACTCTACTATTAATTAGCTATGTGTGAAGTACATGTAAAAAGTCTTCTATTTGAAGTCAACTTCCAACTCCTAGATGTCAACAAATTTAAAATATGTATCCATGAAGAAGAACCAAACATTTGGGCTTCGCACTACCATTGACAATGAATTAACATAAGGTCAAAATATTAACATATTTAAATTTTATTTAAATATTTTTTAAGTAATTAGTTATTAGACATTGATAATCCATGATCAAATAAATGGTTTATGGATTCATTTTTATTTCTATTAATTTTAGAATATGAAATTTAATTTATACTTACTAAAATAATAATATTTTACCATCCATGATGTCTTTACTGGTACCCTCATTGTCTCAAAAGAATGTTTTTTTTGGGGGCCTTTCCAATGTTCCCCCAATGTCTTTCCTACCATGCTTCCCAACGATCCTTGGTTTGAAAAAAATTTAAATATTTAAACCTAATGCTCACAATGTTTCTTATGTATTTCTTGGTGTCCTTTGACATTGTATTCAACATCCTCAACCCCCATTCCCCAAAAAAGAAAAAAATCATGTCCAACCTAATGCCCTAAATGTTTCCAATGTTTATTTTCAACACCCTTGGTATTGTCGCTTGTTATTTTGTCATTCCATGTTGACATTTTCATCTTTTTGTTGTTCCCATCTTGCATCATCCTTGGTGCATCATCCTTGGTGTTGTTAGGATGAGCTTCTGTTGTTGACCAAGTTTAAGTCATTCTTAAACCAAAACATTACATCAATTTGAATTTTGAATAGGGATGTTCAAATTTGGGAATGTTTGTTATTTCAACATCTCATTTTGGAATGTCCTTTTGGGACCTTGGTCTAGTAACAATCATATTGATTTAACTATTCAATTTTTTTGGCAAAAACAAATTAGGATTTCATTAATTTTAAAAGAGACAAAATTTGAAGGGGGGAAACACATTCTAAAAATTTGAAAAGAGAAAATAATTAGAAAGGGAAAAAAAATGTTTACCCATTCCAATGAAAGTGTGGTTATAAGGGGCAAAACAAATTTCCACTACCAAATTGTGTATGGAAGTGATATGAAAATATTGTTAGATGCCACTGCCCATTAAATATCAATAATTTTAATTTTTAGAATGATTTTATTAAGTTTAATTAATTTCATAAACATAACATTTATATATAGACTTGTCCAACTTTAATAAAATGTTTTAATGTATATTCAATGTTGATTTGAATATTTTTTATTATGATTAAAAGATGTCCATTAAAGTATTGCAAAACAATTTAAGATGAAATTTAATAGTCTTATGTTTTTATATTATATTTAATTAATAAAAATTATTTATTATATTATGTTATATTATTCTTAATTTTTATTTAAATCATAATTAAATTAAAATATTATTATTATTTATTTAATCATTTCAATAATTTAATTTTTAAAATCATAATTATAATGGAATCTAATTTGATTTACTTGTAATGTTTATTTTCAATACAAACCAAACCATACCATCATGTTATATTAAATGTTACCATTTGTTGGAATTATGAACATTATGAAAATTAATCAATATCAAATCCATTAAAAATGTATGGATGTAAAAATGTGGTTTGTTGGTTTAAAATACACAAAATGTGTTGTTCCCTTCATATGAAACAACATGTTGAAATTTTAAATGTCTAAAACAATTTGCAATCGTGATGTGTAGGTCAAATAAATAAATCATAATTTAATATTCAACTTTGAATACATAAATAATATATTATTTAATAGGCCATTAAGCTTTAAAATGTAATTGTTGAATGAAAAGTGAAACACGAATGCACTCATTGAATGTGAGTCATGTAGTCTTAAATAATAACATGCACACAATAATCTCAATGTTTTTATGACCTTAGTGTGATACGTAGTGATAGTAGGTTTAAAACATGTGATTTGTGGTTAACATGCAATTTATTTAATCAAAATATTAAATAGTTGAATAATGTAAAATTTGAAATCAAAAGCTAAATTTTAAACATGTCTCAACTACATAAAAAATGTTTTTTTATGTTCAAAAAAATTAAAATTATTGTCATCAACTTTTATGGTTTTAAAAATCTTGCCCATGTCATTTTGCACCCAATTTGCAAGTATTGGTGTATTGCCCACAAACTAGATCATTTAAATTTTCCTCTTCCCTTTTTTTGTCACCTTTGTTTTTTCCTTTCTTATAAAGTTCATATGGCAAAAGTCATTCATCTTTTATTCTATTATGTAATGTCAATAATAATACTCAATGTTTCCATAAGTTGCAAATATATTTTAGATTCATATAATTAAGAAAATTATTAATTTTTATATTGTAAGTTTATTAATATGTTTAACATAAGCAATGACATTTGTAATGAATACAATGTTGGTCATCTACCCATGTAATTAATGGTGTTTCAAATTGAATATTTAATTAATGATTTTCCCAAAAAAACTAATAAAAAGACCAAAAACATTAATCAATCATAAATACTTAAAAGGACCATTTCTATTCAATAAAAAAATCATGCAAAGGTCTTTCCATATATTTATGATAGGAACATGTCATTATCCCAATATATTGTTAGTAACACATTGATTTTGTCACAAGACATGTGAAAAAATATTTTATTTTATTTATTCATATTATGTACACCATCTTTAAATAATGATCAAATAGTATTTTGCATGTATAATGTCTTGCAAACACTCATATGTCCTTGTTTAATTTTGCTAAATATTGATTTTACAAAATGATAGAATGTCAAATGTGGATTTCAAAAATAAAATTACTCACAAATATGTTTTTAAACCATTATTGAATCAATTTATTTTTCATTATTACACCTTCAAAAAAAAAAAATCTTTTGATTTGTCTTAGTTAAATAATTTGACAAATCTATAGGTTTTAAATGTTTCAATTTTTTCCCAATAAAAGATGAATATCCATGTCGCTTAAAACATGTTCATAGAGTTACAAATGGATTAATATCATATGACTTATGTTATATAATAATGATGTGATGCATAAAATTTAATCAAATTATCAAAACATATATTAAATTAATGTTTTAGCCAAAAAAGAAAATATAGAGGAGAAACATTGAGGAGAACAATACATCTTTGCTTTTTTGGTCCACTAATTATTTCAATAATTTATTTTCACATAATGCACACATAATGAGATGAACATCACTTGTTGTGTAACACCTTAAATGAATACAAATCACAATGAAGGAGAAACAAAACGTGTATACCCAAACATAGAAAACTCATGACAAAAAATGTTTCGTCAAAAATCGCAATCTACGTGATAAAACAAATTATTAATATCTTTAATTTTATGGTCAACTTTCATTCTTATTTTGTGTTTGAAACAAATTTTCATTGGATCATTACCAAAGTTGTAATGTGCTTTCACATTTGCTCCCTCTTGCCTTTTGTGCATTTAGAAAAAGATTAGGCAACATGGACTTCAAAGTGGCAACAACAACAAGTGGGACATTGTGAGAGCAAAAGATAGTTGAGGCAAGTGATACGGCTATGCTAGCGATATGCAGTGTTCGCATGACTTTTATAAAGAAGGCCATGGCTAAACAAACAACAAAACTACCAATAGGAGAAAAAAAAAAAAAAAAAAAAAAAAAGGAAAGAAATAAAAAGAAAAAAAAAAAGGGAAGAAAAAAAAAAAAAAAAAAAAACAAACACAAAAAAAAGAAAAAAAAAAACGTTGATTAATATACAAATAAA
>Ga0116231_10001350_pt1 | contig 49830 bp, 36 predicted proteins | sample S1TSphgellanicum_2_FD_89695 | JGI IMG/M metagenome (GOLD analysis project Ga0116231, IMG submission 89695) | Host-associated microbial communities from peat moss isolated from Minnesota, USA - S1T2_Fd - Sphagnum magellanicum MG | ecosystem: Host-associated > Plants > Peat moss > Unclassified...
AAATAATAAATAATTTAAAAAAGAAAAGAAAAACACGAGCGGATTACAAATTCTATTTGGCCCCCCACCCCCAAAGGAAAAATGATTTTTGTGGACCCCTTCAAAAGGGCCATTGAGCGGGAACATTTCATGGGGAATGTCTTAGGTTGACCATTGAGGAGTTTAAAGGTTATGTTGCAATATGGAATAGGCCCCAATAGGGGCCCCATTCTACCTAGGAACATGGCAAGCTTAGGGCAAGCCACCATTTTGTAAGGTGGTAATAGCTTATGGCAATGTGTGTTCCGTAGTGTAATCGGTTTTGTAATCAATGAAGAAGTTGTGATCAAAAAATTATACTTGCATAATTGTTTGTGAATAATCGAATTGATTGTACACTTTCAACCCTATAAATCTTGAGAAATGCTAGATGAAGAAAAAAAAAGGGTTTCACATTCGTCAAGTGAAATAAAAGATGTAATATAATATTGTCATAAAATTTTTAATTTCCATAAAAAAAATTCCTGAAAAATAAAGTAGTGTGTAAAAAAACAAGAGTTGTCATCCCTCCCAATTTAATAATAAAAAAATTCTATTGGTATTAAGGGAATTGAGTGCAACCACAAAGGCCAAAGTTAAAATACCGTGTTGGCTGATTATTGAGAAAATACACGGTTATTTAATAATGTTATTAATAATTTACCGATTGATTATTGAATTTTTAAATTTAAGAAAAAAAAAAAAAAACTACCCACCTAGCATTCTTGCCATAGTAGAACTCACAAGACCTTTAAGGGTTGAATATTAAAATTTTCAAAATTTAATAACCTAACCAAATGAAGAACATCCATGTAAATTAAGCCTTAAACCTTAAACCCTAAACTTATTAGACCCTAAACCCTAGATTCTCTAAACTTGTTCAATGTAACTATTTTATTGTGCATCTTCTTGTTCACATTTCTTCTTTGAATTGGAGATTTCCTTGAAAAAATTGAGTAGCCAACTTGTCTCCACTTTGGATTGAATTGTTACACTTGTTGTTACACTTGGTTTGTTGTAATAGTTTTGCCCATTACTCTCTTTTTGACTTACATCATCCTTGTGTGCATTTCTTGCTTGCTATACAATCATAGGAAGGGAAGCACAAGGGCAATGGGGACACACACTTTTCAAAAGAAAAAGCAAAAGAAAAAACCTAGACCTAAACCCTAGGTACCTACTAGCCTTCCAACTTGGACTTGCCTGAATCAAAGATTTTCTTTTTGGGTCCACATTTTTATCTTGTAAATTGTAAACCCTACTTGGATCCTATGCAAAAGAAATGAACCCAAAAGAAAGCTCTTTGAAACCATCAAAAGGTCTTGCATGGGACAACATACCTTAATAATATTATTAGGGAAGTATAGATTTTCCTATTGAATTTGTCTTCTATGTATTTACTATCACAACTTTTATTATAAGAAAAATCAAAGGGGGATTTTACAAGGTTTGTCCTCCATCATGGTTTATTATACCTTTCATTTATTTAATTTCCATTTTCTCCCTCTTGGTTTTGGAAACCAATGCTTTCAAGGTAGTATACTCATTTTCACTTCTTTCTTAATTCCTTACATTCATCCTATCCTAAGTTCTAACTAGGCAACTATTCCTTTTGTTCATCATTTGTTTGGATAAAATCGGGGGAAATTAAACATCTAAGAGGCTACATGGTGGGTACATATGGAAAAAAAATTGTACAAAAGCTTCATCAAACACTAGGAATGACTTAGAAAAAAGCAAGCACCAACCTTTTTTTTATTGGCAAAATTTTGTTAAGAGTGAAATTAAAAATCAAAAAAACTGAAAATGGAACATATTTTGAAAGATTCCATCATTGGAAAAATGACCCCTAAAAAGAGTGAAAATTGCTAAGTTTCTACATTTGGTTTCCAATAAATAGCAAGAAATAGAGAAATATGATCAAATGTGTTTTCTTCATATTTTGGTTTATAACTAAATTTGGCTACATCTCCTAGGGATGGTCATCACTTTTTCTACGTGTTCCATTTTGGTTACATTAAGTAAACCAAAAATTCCTAACAAAAAACCACTAGAAAACACTAAACATTATCAATGAATTAAATCCAACTTGATCTTTCACACAAAACCACACATGCTCCTCATTTTAATGCCCAAGAAGAAATAATTTCCTTTAATTATTTTGTTGTACCCAAGTTACCAAAATAAGTGGGTCTAGTGTACCAAAGTTTTTGAAGTAAAGATTGTGAAACAAAGGTTGAAACCAATGTTGGGTGGTTTTCAAGATTGTAGTGAAAAACCTATTCAATTGTTAAGCCAAATTTTATCTTGAAAACTGTCGGGTATCACTAGTTGTGATACCCAAATTGAATGAACGTTGTCCCCTTGGTTCTCACTTCAATGGAAACCTCCCATTTGAAAACCACCTATGGTGACTCTTACTTATAAAGGTCTAGAGTTAAGGGGCTACTAGTTGAAGGGTAGGTGATTTATACTTATTAGTTGTGAGTGCATCACAAAGATCAATGTTGTTTTTTCGGTGGGTTGCTTAGATTTGTTCATTTTGATTCACATTATTTTTCATGCTCCCAAACAAAAGCTTTTTCCACCAACATAGGAATGTGGAAAGGGTTCTCTTTTAGCTTAGCTATATACAATATAAGCCCACACTCACTTTTGGACAAAGGATATGGGATAAACTATGGTGCTATTGTGAAATATCTTGAGACCACATTCTTGGGTGTACATTGCTTATCTCGTTGTTTGAAGACAATAAATTTAATAATTAGTTTTTTGTTAGAACTGTTGGAAATAATGGATTGTTTTTACATTTGTGAAAACTAGTAATTTTCAAGTTCAACTGAAATTTTTTAAATAAAAAATCTTGATACCTTGCCTAATTTTCACAAAATCCAAAAAATAAAATAAAATAAAATTGGAAAGACTCATGTTGATTTTTACAACTCTACAAAAAAAAAATTGGAATCCGCAATTCTCTTAAAAATGTAAAAACCACTAAACATTTTATTGAAACTTTCTTATGGGTTTTCACCCATTTGTTGAAGGTTCAAATCTTTTTACAACCCACATTTTGAGTCACAAATGTATTTCATTTGAGAAAGAAGAAAGATGGTGTTGGCAAGGTAAGCTTGGGCCAAAACATCATTGGGAAAAAAGCTTGGAGAAAATAGTGTTCCTTACATAATAGGTCAACTAATGTTCCATGAGGAAAATACGACCTTTGTCAAGCAACAACACTAGTCAAGCATTATTACCTTTCTCACGCAACATTACTATGTTTTCCTTGAACAACTTGGCCCCACTTCCCTTGAAAGTGGAGTTATGATTTATCCAAGGAGCTCGTGTAGGTACATTTCCCCATGAAAAACATCCATTCTTGTGCAACTTGGTCCCACTTTCGTAGCCAAGTTGCCCAAGAGAATACTAATAATTCAAGTGCAATTCCATAAGGAAAAGGGGAATTGATGTCATGCTTTTCGCATGACCTTGGCTACATTTGTAAGGACAACATCAAGGAAAGCTACAATGTTTTAGAATTTTTAATAGGTTGCACAATGGATGAATGTGTTTTCAACTTCTCATATGTAGTCTTCAAATTTTCATTCACTATCCAATTTCAAAATTTCAATGTGATAACCATTGTGTTGTTTTTCATCCATTTTTTAACTTCAATTTTCAATACCATTTTGTAAATTTTATCAATTTTCAACCTTTTTGGCAACTTTTTCATCCATTTCATAACCTTAATTCCTTAACTTTTCAGCAATTCCGTAATTTTACTTTATGAAATTTCATCCATTGTGCAATTTTGAAAAAAATCATCCATCATGCAATATTTCAATATTTGGAAAAAATGGATGAAAATTTGTAGAAAAAGGTTGCACGAGGGATGAATTACAAAACAATTAAAAAGTTGAAAAAATTTCAAGTTAAACACTCAATGAAAATTTGGAGATTGTGGATGAAAAATTCAAGGTTCATTCTTCCATTGTGCAACCTTTTAAAAAATTTAAGTCAAATGCAACTTTCATAGATGTTTTCCCCAAATAAGTGTAGCCAAGCTCCTTGAGAAATCATGTGGACAATTCCCCTTCTTCCAAGGGAGCTTGACCTAAATTAATTTTTTTCCCTTGACCAACTTGGCTAAGGAAGTGGGATCAAGTTGCACATGGATGGATGTTTTCCCTAGGGGTGTGTACGCAGGCTCTTAAGGGAAAGCATGAAAAACAACCATCCCAAACACAAGGAACACATCCATAAAACCATCTTCTTCCTCGGATAATTTCATCCAAAAAAATGTTGGGAAAAAATTTTACATCCAAAATCTTGGATTCATCGACTCCATTATTAACCATTGCATCAAAATTTGTAGCTTGCAAAATTGGGATATCATTCATAGTAAGATGTTTGTCATAACTTGAGTAAAGATAAATTTTTTGAAGAAATATTATTTGGTTGGGCCCTTGTCTTGCAAGTGTGACAACATTTAATTTGTTGTTCTTATTGAATGTTTGCTTTCGTATTGATCCTCATGGCATTATTATTTATCCCAACATAAATTCTTAATGTTGCTTGAATACAAGTGTGGCTCGTGCAAATAGCATGTGTGTGAACACGGTCTTGAGGATAGAATTCAATTGTAAAAATATTATTCTAAAATTTAAATTGATATTTAGTTATGAAAATTACTCAATATTCAATACCTCACCCATATTTAGGTCTAAAAATTAATGAAATCCACTCTAAGAATGCCATTCATTAAAAGCTTTCCAACGTACTAAGAATTAGCCTCAATTTTTCATAAAATATTTAGATTTTATTTTGTTAAATTTTCTTTGACAAAGTTATTCAATATTCAAATAACTTTCACATGGTAGGTCTAAACATTACCAAATTACCTTAGTGCACCTTTAGTCATCAAAGGCTTTCCAACAATACCAAGAGCACAATAGGAGGAGGATCCATGGTTTGGGAGATTTGAATGTGACAAAGAAAACAAGCAAACTACTTTCATTCATACATAGATAGATGGGTGTTAGAGATTTTCCCCTTGGAAGTTGGCTATTTCCAAGGTTCTCCCTTGGAGAATTATGCTTGAGGGAGGTCTTTCCCAAAACTAGGGTTTTATTAAAAAAGAGGGTTACAAAGTATTGGATTCTATTTGTTGACCTTACCAAAAGCTTTCACCATAATACAACATAATTTTGGGCTAAGCATCTACAACACCAATTTAGAAACTCATTTGAGAAGGACATCACAACTCTAAACTCCTTCTATGATAGCTAGTTTAAAGTACCTCTCGGTTGAAATAAGAAGTGTTCCTTTAGATTCCCAAAAAGCGAACTCACAATTCACAATATAATAAAACATAAAACTTGATGAACAAACTTTCCACATTTTTCTCGAAATGTGGGGATCAAATGAAAACTACATCATTCCATAGTCTCTCCCTCCCTTGCTTACATACAAATTGAGCCAACAAAATCAAACAAACCAAAAGCGATCAAAAGAAAAGACCTTTCCCAAAGGAAAAAACTAGTAAAAAGAAAAAAGAAACAAAACAATTGCATTCGTGACATTGCATTTGAGTTGACAAAAGAGTAATCATAGTAATTATAATAATAATAATAATAATAATAGAGCAAATAGGTACATCTATTTTGGCTAAAGTGGATGGTGCAAACATAAGCTTATATATTTTATAGCATGAAGTGATGACAATGCTAATTGGCCCAAGTTTTTTGTCAGCTTTAATTATTGTATATATATATATATATATGTATATATAAAGGGGCTTTTTCTCTCCCTACACTTTGCCCTAGAATTGGGGTTATATTGTCTCACTAAATTTGACTAGAGTCCAAGACTTTATTAGAGTCTGCACCATTGATTGAACTAACCCAATTGAAGGCATATTCTATTCAATAATTTCACTTTTGCAAAGGCAAATTCTACACCCTCAAATCAAAGGCTCTTTTTAGTTGTTCTAGAAGAACTTGCTTAACTCAAGTCCACATGAGAAGTGTTTTTGTGTTTCCTAGTTCTTTGATTTTGAAAGGAACCTTTATAACGGTTATTATCCCCTTTCATCCAAACCAAAGGATATTTGGATGGATGGATGGATGGATGAATTTGGGTGTCTTGAGAATAACCCAATATAAATAAGTCTCTTTTGGAAACTTTCATTAACCCCCCTTTGGATAACTTTTATAGGTGGACGGACCACTCCTATACATCCTTTGCCAATATTTAACAAAGCAATGATGCGAGATTGAAGCAAAGATGCTTCTTCTTCTTCTTGTTGCAAGTCTCTTTGGCCTTTGTATTATGGAGTTAGGACTTATTGTTATTTTCTTGAGTCCGCGAGTTCAATGGGGGAGAGGCCACTTCCTCGACCTAAAGAGTCTTGTGCAGTTTATTGTTGGGGCCTCTATCTCCTCACCCCTCATATATTTGATAGATCTCAGTATGAACTGCTGATACTCAGCATTTAATGCACAAGGTTCGAGACTAATTATAGTAGTTGTACAGTTAGGAGCAGTGAAAATATATGTAGTAGCAGCAGCAGTGGAGGCGCTCAGGAAAAAGGAAAGACAGGATGAAACTCAGTTTACCGCCAAAACTGATGGTTTTCTGAGTTTCATCCCCCGTTGAATGCTAATGTACTTTTTTGCAGGTTTTTTTTTGAAACTCAGGGTTCTGGTGTTGTGTTTTTCTTACTTTACGCATAACTCTAATGATAGGAAGTTCAATTTGGGGTGTATTTTTTTTTATTTCCCCCATTTTGAGATGTAGACAAAGTGGCTATAATCCGTTCAAAGATTTAGCCAAATTTGGCTATGAACTAGATATGAAGCTTAAAAACGTCAAATATCCGTCTTTATTTTGGCTATCCACTAGAAAGAGAAAGAGAAAAGCCGACAACTCTTGATTTTGCACAACAATTTGGTGTTCAATGTTTTTGTGCAATTTGTGCTCTTGGTGGTTAAGATCGATAAAATACTTGGGATGAATTTCCAATCATTCGAGTCGGTTATTAAAATTTTGAAAATTCAATACTTGACTCAGGTTATCTACTGGGTTTCAAAAAAAAGATAGATAACCGGCCAACATTGGTGTCAACCATTTGCACTCTCAATGAATTGTCCATTGTTATTTCTTTCAAAAAATTCTAATGGTTTTTTTACCCCAAAAAATTGGGAAGATGTTCGAATCTTTAATTTTTAGTGTAATTTTGATTTAATTTTTCTAAAATTTTGAAAAAAATCACCAAATTTTTTGTATCACAAAATTGAATAAAAATACGTTTGTTGATTGATGGCCCCTCAAATAATATAGAAGTTAGGGGGCCATTTTAATAAACAACTTGTCTCACACCTTTTTTTATTTTATTTTCTTTTATTTTCTTACATTTGGGTGTGGTCCTTGGAAAATATTTGGCATTCATGATTTAAGAAGTAGACAAATTATGGGTGACATGACTTGAAGGGGAAATTAAATGGGAATAGTAAATACCCAACATTCTAAGACACCCCACAATTAGTTGAAGAGTACATTTAAATAAATAGATTATTCTGAAATACCCACTTTTGGCCATCCAAAATGTGTCCAAAAAATCCCAATTATAGTTTAGAAAACATTAATTTTTTTGGAGATCCAATGGTCGTGTGTGTTATAATTTAATGAACATAATTGTGTAAGTATACAATTTCTCACTTGGGGGTCGATGCTTGACCTTCCCTCGTGAACTTTGTGAAAGGACATTAAGTTCCAATTGGCTAAATAGTTGTTAACATTATTATTTTTACAATAAATAAGAAAATAATACTATGAATATTTTTTTGAAAATTTCTTAATAAGAAAACACTATGAATAACTTGTTGAATTTTTAAAAATCAAATAATTAAGTATATTATTGTTTGGAGATTAGGAAAAAGAAAATCTCTTATCTAATAAGTATAGTGGGGCAAGACACTATTACCACCAACTTCAAGGGACTCTTTCTCCTATATATAAGTATAATTAGGAGCCACAACCCTATAAACCACACTACATGCAACAATGATCCCTTCTACTAAGTAGGGTTCTTTGTTGGAGCCCACATACTCGAAGATGCATTAGATCTAGTTATTGTTTCATCATTATTAGTGGTACTTATTGTTAGTTCTACTAATTAGTTGGAGAGGGGTGCACTTTGGGTTGGGTTTACACAAAGTTTTTAAATTCTATTTTATTTTATTTTGCCGTCTCAAAAGCCAAAATGACCAATGGAAAAAAATGAAACATGTCCAAAACTCATTATTTAAATTTTGGATGTGTGCAAGTCAAAGAAAAAAAAACTCAAATTAATTTGTATAATTTGTCAATGACAAGAATAACTATGTATCATCATTATAGTATAATAGATGTATGGTTCAACACCATATTGCTATATAATCTATTTAAAAATGGTGCCCAAGTTTTAAAGGAGACTTGTTCTTTTCTAAGCCTCAACTTTTGACTACCCAAACAACGAGCCATTGAGCAACATAGGTATGGATTGAATAGAAGCCATGAGATGCACGAGTTACAAAATACATAGTACATAGTATCACGACTTTTGGAAGCAATTTTGGGAGCAATGAGACACACGAGTTACAAAATATGTAGTACATACTATTGTGACTTTAGAGGGCTATAAATTTTGTGTTGTTGAATGTTGATGAGAATCATCCTTTTCAAGACTAGGTAAGTAGGTAGGTAGTAACCAAAACTAAGTAGGTAGGTAATAACCAAGGACTGAAAAAGGGAAGAGGGGGAGGCACCCATTTATCCTTGCATAATAGCCCCATCAATAAGCTCGTGTGAATTGAACTCAACTCAACTCCCTTGAATGCACCACCCCATTTCCCATTTGGAGGCCATCGAGTTGGATGAACCTCAATTTTGGAAGTGTTGGCAACAATTTTAGAATCTTGAACTATAGGGAGGTTAGATGGGGAACAAGAACCGAATGAAAAATGAAAGAGTCATGTTTAGTACAATCCATCGTTGCATTCATGGGTGTTGGTTCACTTTGGCCCATCCACAAACAAAACATTGTTTAAATAGCTTTTCGAATGTGAAGTTGCATATGCATAGTTGGTGAGTTTATGTGTAAGATATTCCAATTATTGCTTCGCATTTTGAGTTGAAATTTCTCCATACAAATGTTATGCACAAATCTATCATTTTTTCCTTAATTATTTGGATGCACAAATCTATAATTTTTGTTTTAATCTAGTGCTTTGAAGTGTAGGAGGGATGTTTGAGTACCTAATATTGCTATTGTGTTTTGAACATTTTATCTCATCTCATAATACTAGAATGAGTTTTGTTCGACATCAAGTTTTGGTGAATCCATTCTAAACAATTCAACTCTACAACAAGAAGACTTTGTTTACACATATCCCAATATATAGGAGAGATGATAGATCTGAAGTAAATTGTGTATCAATTGTTGTATAATTGGATAAAAATGCTTGATATTTTGTAAACATGTCTTTAAATATTTTTACACATGCTAAAATCAAAGTTTTTCAAATGGGCATGTCCTATGGATTTGGATTTTGTTGTAGCAAATGTACAAAATCCAAAGTAGATGCATGTGTGAAAAAAAAAACATTGGTTGCACCCAAAAGTTTTATATTAAAAAATAATATTTAATTTTTTGTTGTTACAAGGAGCCATTTTGATTGGCCCATTTCAAATGACATTATTCAAAATATAAGTAATTTATAGAGGTGCTTCCGTTTGGCCCACCTTTATAGGTTATGAAAGTTCAACTTTGGGCAAAAAAAAATGGAATAAAATGTGGTGCGATTGCAAACATTTCAGCTACACACATTGGGAACTTTGGAAGATGTTGCGAGCATCATTGGGAATATGGTGGGAAATGGAACCTTCAACCCCCTTCCCCAAAGGAAAAAAAGAAGTGTATCTAGCCCACCCAGACACCAAAAGCTTGGAAAAACTCAACTGCTTATGCATATCCTTCAACCCTAAAAAAAAACCTAAAACCCTAAAATCTGGATATGCATAGTGTAGGATACATATCCAAACCCAAGCACATATTACAACGGATATGACATATGCATGAGGTTAGTAGCAAGTTATCAATGGATAGAAATCCGTTGGATATGTATAACCCTTATTTAAAAATTTGACAAAAGTTTAAGATATGTATATGTACATATCCATCAATTATACATATTGATAATTGAGTTGAACTAGATAACGAAACAACATTGGTCTTAACCATGAATATAGTAGTTAGGGGGTGTACCCAAAGGTTGTTTTTTTTAGGGTTTACCCTGAACCCATTTTTAAAAAATGAGGTACTATTGGGAACATCTTTTGGAACACATTTGGAACATGGACAAAACCCTTTGGGAATTTGATGAGGACACATTGGGAACAGCAAAACCCCGTGAAAATTCATTTCACTATTCTAAAGGTTATGGAATGACAAAACTGACCCAAGGGTAAAAAAGTTACTCAAATATACAAGCAATGGCTCAATTGGATTTTGACACACAAAAGACTCTATAAATAACAAAAGGGTGGATTTTACACATGTTGAAAAATTTTCATGCTCAAATTATTTGGGACAAAAATCTGTACATTGACCCAGTAACCCAAACTCTAGTTGGGTGAGCATTGGGGTTGGAATTAGGGTTTGAAACTTTGAATAGATCCCCTTCCCTCACCAAGGTGGACCCATGAAGCCAGAATTCCTCCTAATATGTCATGGAAACAACATGTGAAAGAAATGATTACATCATATTTGCTCATCACACAAGATCTTACATATCCATGCATAGAATTACACTTCACACCCAAGAAGAAGGGTGGGTAATCTAGAATACTTAGGATTTCAAGAATTCAGTGACTTTTGAGAGAGAATCATGGCTGACAAACTTGATCCAAAAGGGAAATGAATTTGTTTTGGTCATGAGATGCAGAGAATATTGTTTGGAACAGAAGCATTTCATGAAGTAGTTCCATGTGGTGGTGTTAAGACACATGTGTGTTGTTGCAGAGAGACTTGTTACACATATAATAATATGATCAGCCTAGCCTTCCCAATCCTTTGAGCTTTGGAGCTTTGGAGCTTTGTCTTATACCCACCAATATATATGTTCAGAATCTTGCCCTTTTGGAAACAATTTTTTTGGGGGTTAGGAACCCAATTTTACACCAAACTCAATCTCACACTAGAGGTGCCTTTTTGTTCACAAAATTTTGTTCAAATTGTTTCAATGTGTACGTACCCATGCACCACATTCCTTCAAAATACACTTACAATCATTTTTTCAGAGGTTTTTAGGTACTATGTACCATAGCTAAGTAGGGTTAATAGGGAATGTAAGTACTAAGTATACTTAGTATCATGGACCATGGTGCATAATCTTTTTGCATGTTTGTAGTTCCATGATTTGGCTCACTTTTTGTTTTTTTCTTTGTTGAACTTTCTAATGATTCTTGCTTGCTTGCTTGCTTTCTTTCTTTCTTTCTTTCTTTCTTTCTTTCTTGGACAAATTGTTTGCATGTTTTTTCTTGTCCACACATGTGTTAGGTTGCATGGCATTTACCGCAAGATGCTTGAAAGGTGTTGCAAAAATACCTTACAAAACTTTGTGGATTTTGTTTCCATCACCCCCACCCAACCCAACCCAACCCCTAATTGGAAAACAAGAAGAGACCAAAAGAGAAAAAAATGAGATACAAAAGTTGTAAGGGAGGTTCCACTACGAGTGTGTTCTCCTGAGAGAGAGGGGCACTTGAGGGTGTGAGCTTGAGGGTGTTCCCAAACCTTAGGAGAATGTGTGAGTATTGAAACCTCCCCTTATGTAAAAACAATTCTCTTTTTGTTTCCTCACTTTTTTCTCATTTTGTAAAAAAGAAATATTTCCGTGGGAACATGGGAACATATAAAATTGGGGGAGCTCCCTTGGCATAACCCCCTAGGGTTCTTTTGCTGGGGGAGATCCCTCAAAATACACATAGAATTAAAAAGGGAATTGTTTACATAGGTACAAGATATGGCTTGTATCTACTTTCCGGATGGTTACCTATCAACAAAGAATAAGTTGTGAGGGACATAGCATAGTAGTGTGATTCATATTAATTAGTTCATGGGTGCACCACTCACACTTTTTTACTTTTTTTTTTTTTTGCTTTAAGGAGCCATATTGATTGGCCCATCACTAATTTTTTTGGGACATTGGGGGACTCCTCAATAGAAGCAACTCTTTGAACCCCAAGTTGCAAAATAGAAACAAATATTGTTCTTCCTTTATGACACACAGCTCTTCTTCAGGTTATGTACATGAGGGTTATCTCCACCCACACCACCCCCTATTTAGGTCTCTACAAATGGCCAAAAAATAAAGAAAACAATAGGCTAGTAGCATGATATAATTTTTCCCTTTGTGAATTGAACTCTCTCTCTCCATCCTAATTGCAATTGTTGGGTCCAGTTCATTCATTCACCACAAGTAACCTACATAACACCACTATTGGCTTCCGTGTTGTAGTTGCACTATTGCATGATTGTGTTGCAATGGGGACATTGCTAGTGTTTTTGCCTTTGAAGATGGTGGTGAACTTTTGACTAAAAGGAAGAAGTGAACAACTTGACTAGGTATAAAAGATCCAAGGCTTCCATGTGTGATTATGTGACCCACACCCACTAGTGTGTGTGTGTGTGTGTACCATCCATTGGAAACTCATTATGACTCAGTTGTGGATGAACTACAACTATAGTTCCACCGTCGTAACCTATCTTGTACTTTTCTCCCCCAACATTGATAACTACCTAGGCAAGTGGGTAAAGGTAAGTAGGTAGGTAAGTGGTTACTATGTAGGTAGGTAAGTAGTTACTATGTAGGTAGGTAAAGGACTTGGTGGGTACCTAGGTCGGTAGATAAATTCACCATCCATAAATTCACCTCAGGTGGCATATATCAGCAATCTGCGGCAATCCTTGTGAAGTCCAGCCTTTTTGTATACAAGGACTGCTCTCAGCAATTCTAGCATTTGGAATTAAAAACAATCTACAAATACAACACAACATCTTCAACCCTAGTGAAATGATCTATCAGGTTCATAACTGTAACATGCTATGAACCACCTATAACATAAGTGGATATTGCACAAGCAGGAGGAAATCAAATTACTAGTCTACGGACAAGTGTAGTATGAAAAGAGGTCAACATTGATTGAGAGACATACTGCATCCATATAATGGCTGAGGAAAGCTCTGGCTTAGTTATACAATCCTATTGAATCGATGAAAATTATGATCCTTTTGAACTCCCCGATTTCCATCATCCTGTCAAGAGAATTTTTACACCCTGCAAGATTTGAAACTGTTTAGACGGCCCAGTTCATTTATCTTGCAAAAAACTTGGTTTTTTTCCCAGGATCAACGCCATCATGTGAAAAGCAATCAACTGTTATGTGGGAGAGAAAAACCAAATTGACACCATGAGAACTTACAACAAAATATAAAGTGTTGGAGCTGACACACTCAGGTTCCTTCAGATTCATCCCATTCTAGCACTTCTGCTTCCTTGTCAACTGTTTCCACTTGTGTTGTCGTTAAGTCCAATGCAACATCAAGTGGTGGAGGCACCTGTCACAAACACCACCCATGCTGTCAAATGGTAGGAGAAATAGCTCACCTTTATTTGAAATGTTTTGTGCACTGTGTCACTGACACATGGTGTGCTCATGTAAGACAGACTATTAAATGCAGGACCAGGAGAAATCAGGCTTGAATACCATGTGGTAAACAAGAGGCCAGTCGATCCCTCTAAAAAATGGGTGTGTTTTTATGTCATTGACGCCTCTGCGTGACCCAAGCCTCTTGCTCGCATCTTTCTGTAATAGTGCTCTCATGAAATGCCTCACCATCAAACTTACCTGCCACCCACACACACACACACACACACAAACACAAATATGATTCTGTAACATACTTCCCTATGACCAGTATACTCAAGAGTCTTTCTCCTCCCACAACATGTCTGTCTCCTTCCATCAGCTTCTCAACTCCTATGTCTAAAACTCCCATGAAGAGTTGGAGTTCCCAGAAAAGATTCTGGATTTTGGGCACTCCCTTGAAGGGGGAAATTCCATGTGCTGTGCTGATTTTCAGTCTTATCTCCACTGTCTAGGAGAATTGTGCTTCTTCACTTGGATATTTGAAGATGATGTGACTTTGAATTCCTATCTATAAGATTGTGGAGAAGACTCCACAACACTTGAAGCTAAGCATTGTGTCTGTTCCAGCACAACCACAACTAAGTGACAAGAATGAATGAGGTCATAACCTTATGAGTGTCACCACAAAGTGTCAGACCATCACCTTCATCATGAATAGCAGTGACAAGCTGCCATGACTCTTACTGGCTCTAATAAGCTGCTGATAGTGGGTGCAAATAAACATAGAATGATCCAACCAATATCGAAGCCAAACCATTATGCAAGCATTTGAGCTCAGCCCTGAGTTTCTATCACATTTCCAGAAGAACTGGGAAAGACTCAGCCATGATGTTGACTAACACTCAATAGACAAAGCTAATTAAAAAAAAGTCAAAAATAGCCTCCTTCAAGCTGCAACAAGCTGATTTGAGATTTTGGATTCAAAACACCAATATAATTTCAGTACTTACAGGGATGCTGGCAGGAAAAGCAATATCTTTGTCCAAAATATTTGTGAATGTCTTGTGCCGCGTGCGACCTCGGAATGGGGTGCGCCCATACAGCATCTCATACATCAAGATGCCTGCCACATGGTTTGGGAATCACTTTACTCTTCTGTGTAGTGATAAAAGCCTTCTATGTGAACCTAGATTTCTGCTGCAGACATGAGAGGCTGAGCATGCTCATGAAGGTGGGAAAATGCACGTACCAAGAGCCCACCAATCCACAGCACTACTATGCCCTTGTCCCGTAATGATTTCCTGCAAATCCATGAGTACATAAGAAACATAATAGAAGCTTGAAGTACCTATGTTTGAATCACTATTTTGAATAAGAAATCTCAGGTATAGAATAGATTGGAGAGACGTACAGGGGCAATGTACTCTTCGGTTCCCACAAAGGAATTGCTAGGTGTGACAGGCTCTGCGAAAAATACAGGAAGTTGTGGAGTCTTGTGTTTCCTATTCTGACCAGGAGGAGCCTCTGGGATAACAATCTGTACCATCATTGCTCCAACCCACATTAGTAACTAATGTTGCAACTTGACTCCACAATAAATAAACTGAAAGTTTTGAAGTTCAGTCGAAATCTTGTTACTGACATTCATTTCAGCCTCAAACTTCTACTGGCAATCAGGAAAATTATATCCCAGTTATTACAGAATGTCTTATAGTTTGACATCCAATTGTTACAGAGGTACTGAATGTTTGGATTACAAGAAAATTGAAGAGGAAGTGGACCTGTGGCCTTGAGGTAGCCAGAAATGATAAGTCAAAATCTGTAAGTTGTACATGTCCATTTGCTTGAAGAAGAACATTCTCAGGTTTCAAGTCTCTGTATACAACCCCTGCAACCCATTTCTCCTTGGGAAACTTATTCATGAGGTGATAAACCTCAAAAAAGACCTCTCTGTCCAATCACATGCACAGCTACCAATATAAACAAAATGTGAATTACAATTCTTGAGAATGCAGAATGCCTAAATGCAGTACCATAAAGACAACAAAGGCCCTTAAGTGCTAGTGACCATACCCACACAATGTAAATATTCGAGTGCTATGACAATTTCAGCAGCAAAGAAACGGGCCACATCCTCCGAGAAAACTTTTCGGGGCTGCCTTTCAAGAAGAAGAAAAAGCTCTCCACCTGGACAAAAGTCCGTTATCAAACACACATGTGTTGGAGTCTGCACATTTGCACCATCAGCCAGTCAATACCATTCCACCTATACCTCCTGCATTAGCTCATAGACTGAATAAACACAGAAGTAAACAAATAAACATGGACAGATATGAAGAAGAAAATCTTCAGTACCTGAAAGGAAGCATATAAAGTGGGCAGGAATGGGTGGTCCAATAGTGCCAAGATCTCCCTCTCTGCCCTTGCTCTATGCACCTGTTTGAATACATAAGCCTTTAGTTCTCACAGAGGTCTCTAAAGCTTTGCAGCACAAGGCAATATGTAAACAGTGACATGAAACACAAGCATCTTCACTTGACATGCTCTTAGCTGCAGTTGCATGATTGGAAATATGATAGTGCATCTTATGGGAATGGCCACAAGATCTGCCACTAACCTCTGTGTATAATCAACCATATGACACAAGAACGCACCTTGTTACGATTCAACATCACGCTTTTATCCATGGCCTTCATGGCAAATACTTCACCTGTCCCCCGCAACTCCACTAAGTGTACACTGCACAAATTTCCATGGGAACCTCTGATGACTTTTGGCATACAATGAAGACCAGCCACAGGTAGAATGGTAAGAACCATGTTTTGGTCACAGGGCAACAACAGAAAAGCTTCAGTCAAATTTTATGACAGTGGTGTCTGAAAATGGACAGGTTCAAGCATACAAATGGTAACTTTCTTGCTTTTTGGCAAAACGAGTGCTACAACAACTACAATAAAATCAAGAAAAATTTGATGATACATTTATATTGCACATTCCATAGTCACCTTCCAGTATCACCACACCCGAGCGGTTTGATTGGTCGAAAATCCTTCAATCCCAAGTTTTGACCCTTGGTCTTCACCTGTATTAGCCAATCACACGTGTATTCTTCACAAAACTAAAGCTATTCCAGATAACTACACTTTTTCATGTATGTGGCACTGTGATGATGAAGGGGAGTCTTGTATGAAAACTTTGTTTGAGCAGGAAATTGCACAAAGCCCTTACCTTATTGACAGCAGCCCAAGATTTGGATTGTTTACTGTGAGGCCTTGCAAAGACGCTTGATGAATGCAGTGCCCACAAATCCTCAGGTTTCTGCCAAAGTGCATGTAACGTTGGTGAACATGATCCACTAGTCAAACCAATTGTGTTAACACATTCGCAAACAATAAGCATGTGTAAACAGCAGGGAACAAAAAAGTGTCAATGGATACCATATTTGCATCTGGAAGCTCACGCACTGCTCCATCAATGTCCTTTGCAGTTGCACGCACCTAAAGATTTCATGTATTTATTTCAGTCTGCTTGCAATCCTATTGCAGCCACAACTTATGACAGAACTGGCACTGAGCTTTTCAAATCACCACCAGAAAATAAGGAAAAACTTGATCAAATGGGATGGCAGGTAACTTAATAGGGATGGTGGGATGCATCAACTGATTTTTTTTTTGCTTAATTGGTATCACCTGGCAGTGGAAAAGGCTAGAAAGAGGTTCAAATTTCATAATGATGACTACCAAGTTCCAGAACAGCAAATATCCATGAAGTAAAATGGTAGGCGAGATGTGCAGTTTTGAAAGCACTGTTAATACTGCTAGGGCAATTGTGTAGGAGATACAAAAGAGAATAAGAAGCTTGTCAAAGGAAAGTTAGGATAGTGGGTGAAACCCACCACTTCGCTGCCTTCTTTCTCTGTCTTTTCAGAAAGGCGCTTACGTTCAGGTTCTACATATTCACTCCCATCAAGTTGAACTCCAATGAAGTATTGCAGTTCTCCCTGTTACCAAGGAGAAACATTCCAATAATTTGATCTGAGCAGGCCATTTTGAATTATGTTTTTGCACACAAGGTACTCTACCTTCCAGAATTTTCATCACCTTGACAGCAATCTGTAACATGAACATTTCATGCCTCAAGCCTGACTGAGTATTATTTCAGCATAGAATATAACTTGCACAAAGCACCCTGGATGTGACACACCTAAGCCATCAGATCAAGAACTTCATCTTCAGTCCAATGAATCACACACCCTTCTGTGCAGGCACAGTAAAAACTCACATTCTGGTCCCGCATAGCCTGCAAATGGAAGAGGTTCCAGAATGGCTTTCCTAAACACAAGAAACCAAAAATAGAAATGAGCACAGTTTCTGAAGCCTGTTTCTTTTGTTGAACAATTTCTATTCCATGCCTACTACTGTTTCCTCCATACCTACTGCATGCATGAACAGTGGGGAACACAAAAGAATAAGTTCTTTAACTAAACAACTGGTAGTGTCATTAGGCAGCATGCACAAAACTTGGATGGGAGCTTAGGGATCACAAGCATCCAAAGTGGTGAACAGTATAGTCTACTATGCACTTGAACTAGTATGGATGTTGTTAAAACCAAATTGAACTGCCCACTGGACAGGGGTTGGAACATCTATATTCAGATTTCCAAAGCTCCATGTCAGTTGATGGTAAGGACAGTGGTTTCCAGCCTTATATCCCTTGTACATTGTGGGCAGCTGGTGGACCTGATCAGGTTCTTGTTCATACATACAAACTGAAAATGGAATGAAACAGGAGTGAGGGACAAAATGTGAGTACCACTCTTAGTGTAGTTGAGTAACTGCACAGTGATGTCTTTCCGGGCAGTAATGGCATCACGGATCTGCTGAACTGTGTTCTGATCAGTATCTGGTCCTTGCAAAAACCTGCAGTTTCAAATATAATTTAGCTTCATGCAAACCAGTGGTTGCATAGAAATTGGAAGGAGAAGTTGCACATGAGTGGAGTGCCACTCTGATGTTAATAAGGGGCATGCTCTTTCCGCATGTGCAACTCTTGAACATGACTAAAGTTCTAGTTGTGATTCATCCCTTTAGGGACTGAAAATCATTGTCTATCAAAACAACTTTGTTTTGATTAGCTGTCATTAGGGAACAAAAAAGCCCACAGGGATCAAAGATGCACAAAATGCTACATACCACTACCCAAGACAAAATATCACAATTGGCAACAGACTGATTGACAAGGAAAACTATTTCACCTTTTTTACAAGCTGGATTTCATTAGGGTTGCAGCTAAATCAAATTGAATTCACCAGATTCCGCAAGACCTTTGAATTAAGCACCTTAGGTCAGAAAGAGTACTTGGAAGGGTGACCGACCCAGATTCCATTTGCTGTGACTATATAGACTAATCAAGGTGAATTCACCAGATTCCACAACTCTGATTAAGCACCAGGGGGATTACTTGGGTGGTTGGGGGACCAACCAAAATTTCTGGTGCTGCAACTATAAGACTGAATTATGATGAATTCACCGGGTTTTGACAAAAACTCTGAGTTAAGCACCTCAGGCCAGAACCCATACTTGGAATCAGTTACTGGCCAAGACTCCCAGTGCTGCAACCATATAGAGGTCACCTTCTGTAATGGTTGCAGTGGGGACTACACCTTTATGCAAGAGGCTCTCATTCTTGCCAGTAATGTTGACAAGAAGAGAAAAATGCAAGAGTGGAAAGAAAGAAGATCTGATCACCATACATAAGTTCAGAAAAGATACCTGCAATTCCTTACAAGAGTCCCTGTATAAGGAATTGTTTGTATCTGATAGGCTGACATTATTTATTTCAGGCCTACAGTGCCCAAGAAATGTTGTACTCCAGAGAGCAGAACTGATATCAGTTCCTATTTTCTTGGTGAGAAAAGTCCTTCCAAATTGGTCTCAGCAGAAAGTCAAGCATGACTTTGCAGTAGGCACAAACCTGCAATTCCTTCCCAGAATCTCCTCTCGAGTGTACTCTGTCAACTCCAAGAACTCATCTGAGGCAAAAATCTGCCAGACACGAAAAAGGTGCACTTGTTACCATGCAAATAGACATCAAAGGAACTCACAATATTACAGTGCTTCAACAAAAACTCATCTGACACAAATATCTGATTGAGACAAGAAAGAGATGATTACCATACAAATCTTATTTCTTATGTTCACAAGAAGAAAACACAAGAGGGTTATAACATCTCAAAAAATTTTGTTCATTCCAGATCACAAGAGTGATGGTTCTCAGTGAAATATGTAACTTTACAATGGGGTTATCTGGAAGCCGTGGATCTGTAATGACAAAATTTTTGGCAATTCGTTCCAGAGTGGTGGCCAGATCAATGCCCCGTCGTATGTCCTTCCTCTCTGCATCTTCAAAGCTCTCTGGCTTCTCATCGCTCAACATTAATAACTCTGGGTCAAGTTCCTCTTCCTGAGGCACTGATGGCTTTGCCAACCTGCACAAGTTTGCACCTAGAATATGAGAGATTTCTCCAAATTGAGCTGGTGAGGTGCAAGAGAAAATTGAATAAGATATTCTCTCGCATGCATAGACCACATACACCAGATTATATATGAACCTCAGACACCTTTTTTACTAATGACACCTGGAGAATCTGGAACACAATGGCAAACAAATTGTGGCAATGTTGAACCAGGCTTAGAAAGAAGAATTTTTGTTGGAAAAGTGGACTCACCCAAGCAACGATAAAAAACCAGAGGACCGTCGATGTCTTCGTTGACCAGCTTCACCATGAGAAACACCTTCAGAGACATTTGCAAACTTGGACTCGTTTTTTGGTTTCAAAAGCTTTTCTGTTGATGCATGCAGGATTCCATCTGGCTGATCAGACTGTGAAGTATGGTGTAAGGCAGTTGCTGGCCTTTGTTGTGACACAGGTGCTGCCACCACATTCTCTACTTTCTCATCGGATGTGTCCTCCTCGATGATTTTGGATGGAATATGGGCATTGGGATCCTCAACAGATGGATTCGGATTTTTGAACACCCCAACCAAATCTGTGACTGACTCTGTTGCCTTCTCCTGCAGCCTTGCTGGTCATGACACAATATGGAACACGTCATATATTTTTTTGCTCACTCTTACCTCAAAAGGAAAAGGGGGTAGAATATAGAGTAAAATCATAACAGTTGCTTTGGATTCTCAATTGGTTTGGAGACAGTGCTCCAACATTCCCACTTTAGAGATATGAAAATGGAGTGAGAGCTTGTGTATCCCATGAAATGACAATAAGAAAAGACATTGTTGACCTACTAAGGAAGGTGCAAAAAGCAACTGTCCATTCACAGCAGAAAGGAAAGTCAGTCTACAAGCATGACAGAATAAAGAGAAAACTTACACTCATATCTGATTAGTGATTCTGGAAGACCATTTGGGCGCAGAGCCTTCTCTTTTTTACCTTCTGTATGCTTGCTCACCTCCACCTGCATTCTGCTCCCCTCCAACATCCAGTTGATACAACATTACCTTTTCCTCCCAAGGTCACTCTACTGTAGAGGGCTATGTGTCTGACACCTAAGTGAAGGAAGAAAAGGAGGACATGGCAGATCATTAGAATTTCTAGGAGTTAAGCTTCTCTTTTGTAAGATTATGGAAATTATATGCTCTCTATTCCAGTGTCTTCCTATTCCAATGGCAAAGTGAGTTTCAGCTGATACTTGTCTCCATTTCAACATCGGAACCTGTAATCTTTTTACTTGGCATGGATGAATTGGCTGGATGTTATGGGTTCTCCTCACATATTGATTATGTTCAAAGACTGGGTTAACTACCTATTGGTTACCTTTTGATCATACAGTAATTCCATAAGTGAAGTGAGAAATTTTTGCAGCAGCTGACTGAGACTTGGAGAACAAAAGGTTCACAAGCTGGACAGCCTTTGCACAGTTGCTAAAGATGATCTATTTGCTTACTGAAGGAGATCACAGAGTAATGAAGAGTCAACATCTAGAGCCCTACAGGAGCTCAGGATGTTTTTGCAGGAAACTACCTAGACCCAGGGATACAGCTTTTCTACTGGATGGTCTTCAGAGTCAAATCATACTGTGGTTACTAAATTCAGGTGATAATGCTCACCCGATGAACTTGAGAACCTTGCCATCATCATCTTTGATAGGTGTGATGGTGAGAAGATTCCAAAATGCTGATCCATTTTTCTTGTAGTTGAGCAAGCGCCCACAGAAGTTCCTTCCCATTTGTAATGCTTCCCGGATCTTCCTCACATCTTCTGGGTCTGTTTCAGGTCCTTGCAAAAACCGGCTTTTCCAATAGCCCACCAAATAAATTCAGCAACAGTAGTTAAAGTTCCACTGCAAACTGATTCTCAAAACTCTGATGTAACTTATTTTCTTCAAGCACTGAATGTGAATGAGATTTAGTGGAAATATCTCTTTCTTTCGTTGATTTCCTGGAACTCTCATAAGGCTTTGGGAAATCATCATCATACATGCTGAATGAAATTTTTTTTCAACACTGTAAATGGCAGAAAAGGCTTCAGCTCTGAGAGGAAACATACCAGTTGCGACCAATGACCTCCTGTGGAGTGTACCCTGTCATGTTAAAAAATCCAGCACTTGCATAAAGTATTGGAAAATCAGGCTGTGTTGCATCGGAAACAACAAAAGTTTGTTGAAATGTAGACAAAGCATCCTTAATGTTCTGAGAAACACGTGGTATATTAGATATCCCCTCACTTCCAGCATCTGATCCTTCTGAAGTACGATAGGACACTCCAGTAGTTGGGAGTGTGAGTGAAGTTCCTGATGTCCGGACATCAGTGGACCTCTGGTCAGCAGATCTCCGATCCCCTGACTTGCGGATTGCCACTCCCTGTGTCTTTCCAGTCTGAGCATCTGCCTTTAGCACTAGGCCCCATTCCCCAACCCGGTCTGCCATCACTCTATCTGTCATTTCCACCTTCTCTGCCTTCTCTGCCTTCTTCTCTGTCTTCTCTACATTCTCCATCTCCAATGGTGGATTGTCTCTTGCCTTGAATGTTGTCTGCAGAATGAAAAAAGGGACACCTAATAACATCAGATTCCAACACATTTTTCAATGCAGCACATCATTGCTCTTGCACATACAAGATGATATGTCTCCCGTTTGTCATCCCTTCTGGCTGCTACAAGGAATCACCCTGTAGTCAGAATCAGTTGGGCAATATGGTGATTAAGATTCAAGAAAAGAAAAGAAAATGAGATTGGTACAATCGAATTGCTAAGTATCTGCTTCAAGTGGTTGCTTCAAAATCCATAAGAGTAAGCTCCCTTTCATTATTAGTTTCAGAATTTAAAAAATCAATTTCAGAAGAAAATGCTTCTAGGTACCAACTTGAGGACTGGCACAATATGAAGATCTGAAGATATACACTGGATTGTATCCTGACCTATTCTCTATTCTGAAATGATTGGACAGAGGGACACGATTCACCTTCAGGACATTGCTGTCAGAAGAGCTACGAACGTGTTTGCCTCCATCCAATTTTTCATCAGCAGTAATTTTTGGCTCTGCAATTATCCCACCCCATGATTTGTCTAAAGAGGAAGGGTCTTTCCCTTGCTCTTGGGGACTACCTTGTTTCGTGAATGACACCTCTCTCAATTTAGCACCCGAACCTCCAGCTGCTTTCTGTGGCTCCAGCTGGCCTTCCTTCTGCTCCTCAACTGGTGGATTTCCAAAGACAGACCCCCCTGAAAGGTAGTGTGCACTTTGTGGAGCACCTCCAAATACTTCTATAGATCCCCGCTGTGTCCGGGAAAGTTCTGATCTAGTTCCAGGATTTCCACGGCCTGACAATCCTGGGCGGGGGCGTGAAGCTGCTCCCTGCCCAGGCATACTTGATGATGAACTCTCCACAGTTGGCATAACTGCTGATCTTCAACTGTTGAAATAAAACAAATCTGCAGAACAATTAAAAAAGTAATTTTACAACAGCTGCAGAACAACACTACTTCACTCCCAGAATACTCAGTACGAGGAACAGGCGATTAGTCTGTATGGCTGTTATTGACACTAAATTGAATTGGGATAGATGCTTATAGAGTGGAGATGGCCTGCATTGAAGAATGACCTTAAATCATGGATAAACTTCAACTGCAGTGCTAATTTCCTCTCAATGATGGACATGGAGGATTGATGTCTGGTATCAAAGCTATCTTTCAGAGAAAGCAATCACAGCCATCATGCTGTAACTAAATCCAAGGGCTTCCAAATGCAAATGAAAATATGAAACTGACCCTCATATTGGAAGCATGACAAAAATATGAATAGATACTGTAGGGAAACCCACAATTCTTGCCTTCTCCAGAAGCAATAGGCAGAGTTACCAAGACTGTGGAGATGCATGTTTTTGGTAGACCTTTATCCCTCCCAGAAACAAAGTTACATTTTGCCTTCCCTAGCAGATTTTTCCTTGAATTAATGTATAATATTAAGAAGGTAGGCTGTCTGTGACCACAGCTGTAAGGGGGTGTTTACCTGCTAGTAAACCTGTCGGTACAAGTATTCAAGGAGAAAGTCCATCAATCGACATGATGCAGATGCTGTATCCTACATGTTGCTCAAACAAGTCCAACAACTCCTGTTGATAGCAGAAACATGGACTGCAAACACAATTCAAGAAAACATACCAGTAAAAGTTACATTGAAATCCAAAGCCCACATCATGCAAACTGACCAATGTAATGCAAGCCATCATCACATATTGAGCATGATGATCAAAACTGAGTAATAAGATAGTGAGAAGTGCTGTTTGATAGATACATAGTATCTGAAGGGTTATGGGTCACATGCTGGAATGCTTTTTTTCAAACAAAAATAGATGGTATCTTCTGGCCTCTGCCCTTGCTCTTTCTGAGGTGAGAGAAAGTAAGAGCCAGAGAAAGGGCAGTGGATGAAATGCCATCTAACCTTCTATGCACTCCATCATATGCACAAACGAAGTTGTAGGAGACTACACACCAGATACCAAGTATTGTTCAGATCCAGGCCTCAAAGGTCCTGTGATGTCAGATATTACTGTTGGTGCCATTATTACCTCTGAAGTCTAGCTCAACCTACTGATGCCTCCCAATCTGCTGGCTGTCTCAAGTCTGTTGTTTACTTCAGAACAGAAATTGGTGTTAGCATTTGGTTCCTTGAGATTGCTAGCTTAAGTACACGTGCAAGTGTGTTCACGGGATTTTCCACAGTGTGTTTTCATTCTCCTGAAGCATTTTGGAGTCAGAAGCTGGCTCAAAAACCAATTTTGAGCCTGCAACAAACAAATGCCAGATTGATGCTCTCCTTGAGAAGGAACAGCAGCACAGCAGCACACACAGTTTGCTAAGACCTCCAGTAAGAGACTGAAAACTTCTATTGGGAGGATTACGGGGCTTATTGGCAGCTCTAACACTGGTCGGATTTGAGCTGCAAATGCAGTTGCTGCCTCCAGAAACAAACTTGAAGAACTGCATCTCTAAAGTTGAACAAAGTGGCATGTTGTGTTTGTTCCAGAGCGCCCAGGAAAGGGAGGAGGTCATGACAAGAAGTGGCAAAGGATTCCCAGAGAGAGACACACAGAGAAACAGAGAGGTGCACACAAGAGCTAATCATTCTACATAGGCATGAACTTCTTGGAATCAATATGTGTTCCTTGGCAGCATGAGAAAAAGAAAGTAAAGGAGGTGTATTACATCCACAGCAGCAGGAGCTGAATGCACGCACGCAGGTACCCTCCACAAAACACTCTACCTAACAGTACGTGTGTTTGGAAACGTCGATTTTCCATAGATACCAAAGAAAGCGAGAACAGACATAAAAGACTGAGTACATACAGAGGGAATGGCGAGAGAAGGAGAAGGAAACGAGAGAAAGGACTAAACAAGAAACGAGCCGCAACAGCTTACCAGCGTCAATCCTCTCTCATTCTTGCTGCCACTGCGAGCTTCAGGGAGATCAAAACCCTTAAAAAAGCTACAGAAACCAGAAAATAAAACCTTCATGGGCTAAGAAACTCTCCAATTCAGCGCATCCCCACTCACAAGCGGCGCATATGTGTAAGGCAAGAGGAAGAAGAAGAATTCGCTGAAAGGAAGAGAATGCCCCCGCCGGGAGAAGAGAGAATATACTTACAGGAAGGAAGGAAGGAAGGAAGGAAGAAGTGTTCTTACATGTATCCGGAGACCGAAGAAGGCAGAAAAGACATTTATCAGACCACGATCTTCCGCCGATTTCCCCGCACCTCACCACAGACGTGATCACCAGGACACAAAAAGCTTCAAAAAATAAAATAAAACCGTGGACAAGGAAGAACAAGCCGAACAAGAATCTAGAAACAGACAAGAGAGTTTCTGGAGTTGATAACAAGAGAAAGAAGCTTAACTTTACAGATTCAATGCATAAATTTCTTTGTCATCAAGTTTTGTACCGAAGACTTTTGGATAACGAAGGATTTTTTTTTTGCATACAAAAAAACAACCATAGCAGCAGCTAACAAGAGGAATCTAACGCAACAAAAAAACGCATTTTGTAGGAGTAAATGTGGCGTCGAGGAGCTTGGTCGACAACCAAGGGATTTGCATTGCGGGACGCAGCAGGAAGCAAAGGGAGCAAAAGAGTGCAAGCGAGAGCGAGCGAGAGAGAAAGCTAAAAGATAAGGCTGCTCCTTACGTAAAAGAAGGGAACCACGTGAATAGTAAAAGGCTCAAAGTAAATATCCATTAAGGTAAAAAACAAATTGAATACTTACGTAGGTCGGTAGATTCCCCGCCCCTCCCACCAACCCCTAATTGTAGGTACCTACCTACCTATGCTCCTCTAGCATAGGCAATCAATTTTACTTAATTATCTTTTATTACCTCAAGCTACCATCAGTGTTGTTTTTTTTTAAAAAAAAATTAATTAATTAATTAATTAATTAAATTAATTAATTAATTATTTTTGGGGACAAATTTTGGGGGTTTAGAGAATATTTTCAAAAACCGAAAACTCATTGATCGGTTCCCAAGGGCCATATCAACTTTTCTTTTGTGCATGCCAATTTCCTTGGTTCTAAGGGTTCTAATCTTGATAAGACTCATGATTGTCGGATAACATTATTGTCTGCGGGTCCGATGGGTTTAGAGTGAAGGTTGTGTTTAGAAAATTCGTTGAGAAAGGGAAAAAAAAAAAAAAAAGTTTAAAACGGAAGGAAGTGTACAATTGTGTCGGGTGACCACCGAAGAGCACACTTTATGATAATAATGGGGCTCTTTTCGATTTATCAATCAAATATACTTTTCTTTGGTTTGTTGTCCAATCTCAACCGTAAAGCCCCAATGTTGCTGAATTAAATTTTTATTCTTCTTCTAATCTTGAGGATGTGGTGTTTTTCTTTTCAATATTTTGATTAGGCTACCCCCAAAGTGATAAAATTTTGCCGAAAAACGCATTTTTTAGGCCAATTGTTCGACAAAAAAAATCCTTTGAACATGTGAAAAAAAAATCATAAAAAAATTTTGGTCATAAATTGACCTTTGATGATTGTTAAACAAGGAAAAAATTAATGTTAACATGACTATTTGAAAGGAATGGTCCAATAATTTATTACATTATCGAAAATGTAATCAAGTTAGTTATCATTCATGTTAGTGTTTTTTTTTTTTTTGGGGGGGGTTAACTTTTTTTTAGGTCATATTATTTCAATGGTGCTAGTTTTAGTTTAGTGTTCAAGCTAGCTATGTGACAACATGGACTTGTTAGGCGTGCATGCAAGTTTTGCAAAGAAAGTGTGATGGTTATAATATTTTGATGAACTACAATTGTACCAATGAACACATTTGGTGATTTACAATTGTATTAGCTACTGTTGTTGGCAAATGTGAATGTGAATTTTTAACTTATTTTCAACATCAACATCAACCAATAAAAAAGATACATAAGATTTCAATCCAAAGATGAAAAGAGTTTTTCCTCTTGATTCTAGATGTTTGTCAAGCTTATAATTTGTGTTGCAAAATATCAAAGGATCATGTTTCTAAATCCCATTTGTGGATGTTTGAAAATACCTTGTGAGCTAACAACTTCAAACAACTTAAGTGTTTTTTGCTTATCAAACTTTAAGATCTTTTTTTATATTCGTCCTTATATGCTAATTATAAGAAAAGGTTTTTGTCTTCCTTGATGTCAATTGTCAAGTAATCTTAGTTTTCTTTTTTGAGCTTGCAACTAGGATAACCTGTACATTAATTGTTTGGCTGTAAGTTACAAAGAACGAGGACAAACGATAAAAGCAATGAGGCAACAACACATTAGATCACAAATTGTTAACCTGTATATTAATTGTTTGGCTGTAAGTTACAAAGAACGGGGACAAACGATAAAAGCAACGAGGCAACAACACATTAGATCACAAATTGTTGAGGACTAAACATCACATAAGTGCTTGAAACAAAACTAGAATTTTCTATCAAAGTTTATCTCTCTATATGTTTCTAGATTTTTAATCTACATCTAGATTTTATAATAGTAATAATATATTTTGATTGTCTTACCTTCAAAGCAAAAGCTCCAATCTCTGTGTATTGAATGCCTAAACAAAATATTCAAAACATGTTTGTATGATTGGCAATTATTTTTTGGATACACATTTTCAGATGCATGTCAAAACAATGCGTCAACAAAAATAAACTTGGTGAATAACAATAACAAAAATTCATCTACTATTATTGATTATTGTTTTGTGACAAAAAAAAAGGAGAAATCTCAACAAGTGAACATATGGGAACAAATTAAAAAAGAAAAAGAAAAATAAATCATAGATTATAAGTGTTACATTTGATGTAAAATTGTAACATTTACAATGTCAAATAACACAGGAAATAGCACCTAGTTTCCTTACATGGATTTAAAAAGATGATAGACATTGAAAATTTATTTACTATGTTCAAAACACAAGCAAATCAAAAGCACTAACAACAAAATATAACTAAAAATGGATTTGATTACTACATGATCTAGTGGTTGTCCCAATAATAGAGTTTTCAAAAGCTCTCCCCTAACACAATGGCATTTGATGTTAAAGTGATAATAGATCAATTTCAATATTTGTTGCTTGTCAATATGTGTTATATATTTTCAATGTTCAAATATCAACACCTAATCAAAACACAAAAGAGAAGAGAGTTTACATACCATATCACCCATGACAAGAACACCACTTCTATGACAAGTTTGAATAAACAACTTTATGTATAGCTTTTTTGAAAATGTTGTTTCATACCCACATGTGACTTGTGCCAAGACCTTTTAGACAAATCATCAGTGGAAACATTATTACCTTGTTTTAAACTCTTCATGAAAGCTTTTGGAATTCCCCAAAGGACCATAAGATTGACTTACACCATAACTTCTAGATTAAAAAACAATCATATGTTACCATCAACCTTAATTTCTTCAACTATGATCTATTGTAGTATTTTCAAGCTTCACAAATTTCACCCTAATGATAATAATAGTTTTTCTTATTTTAAAAAGTAATGCAAGGAATACTCATCCTATTGATTTGAAACATATGCCAAAGTCTTCCAAACATTTAAAAATTAAATATGTGTTTTGGGCAACATAATTTTCTCCTTATGTATTCTAAGAAAATTGAAACTCCTCCATATTCAATGAATTTTTCCATGTTACAATGGAAGGCATAACACATCAATACCAAAATCCTTATCTACAAATAGACATAACAAAATATATATACATAAATTGTAAGGAAAATGTTGAATTAAAACCATTAATCCAATAATGGTTAGTCCATGGAAAATGTCATGTTACATTTCCACCCCATAGTAAGACTTCTCCTCATTCGACTTAATGGTGGTAATATAAAGTGGAAAGTTCTCAAGAATAAAAAATTGATGTGCATACATTTGGACAACAAGATTAAGGTGTGTAATTAATTAATTCTATAACTTCAACTTTAGGAAAATAAGTGTAGAGAATGTACATTCATCCTCCACACTCCCTAAAACAACCACGACCATTATTTCAACAAGCTTTAGGCACTCAAATAACCTACGTTTTAGAATCTAATTCATATGGAAATGGTTTCACATGCGATTGGTAGGGTTATAGTTAAGGGGGGGTTGCATAGCAACATTGCAATTAAATTGCATAATGTTAACAAATATAAATGTTTGTTAATCAAACAAATCAACATCTAATAAAGGACCATGTGAAACTTCAATTGGTGTATTAGTATTGTTGTGCAAATATTGTTCTTTCAAGATGGTTAAATGATAAGGGAATGTTGTGGCATCATTTAGTTGCACTAAAAGAAAAAATGTCATTTACAACTAAAAAATGGTTACAAACAACATTTTTTAGTTATAAAAATTGGTTGTAAATGATAGTTCTTTTTCTAATGTTGTAATTAATATTGAGGGTAGATGATGTTTGTGGTATTCATCACTTCTTGAATAGGGAATTGTGTGTCTAACTCATTAATTAAGCTTTTAGTAGTATAATTACATTGTTTTTTGACATTTCGGCATGTAAATGTCCAACCATCCATAGTCACTATGGTTATTTTTCTAATAGATGTGTCAATTTTTTGGAGTGTGTACATGCATTAAATGAAATCAAAAGTAATATATTTCACTTATGTTTATGGCTTTGTCAGCCACGTAATGCATAAGACAACTTTAATGCATTCCACCAAATCCAAAAAACATTTGAAATATTGGTCATATGAATATTATAGATCAACATTGATATACATGGCATACAAATTTGCCAATACAACTTCGCTACTACAACATAATCACAAATGAATTTGTCCTTATTTTGAGCAAGTTTGTTTAGGTTTTGTATTGTTTCCTACATTGGTAACACACAAGTTAGGCCCATGATAGTTTTCACATCAAATAAAAGTTCATGATTAGCTCTAACATTAGGTGTAGTAATAGCATCATCATTCATTTTGACCACAAGTGTTTCTTACTCATTGAAAATTGTCTAAAATAGCCAACATAGAAACCCACCTCATTTTCATGTTTTGGTAGAATTTGTAGACCCTTTGATTCAATCACCTTTGCTAACTAAATGTCTTCAAGGTGCCTTTTGGGGATTGATTATAGTATGTGTCCATGGATGTAAATAAACTTTCAATCTTTGTAACTAAAATCAAAGAGAAGAAAACTTGGATAACCATATCACAATAATATGTGACACAATGAATGCCATTAATGTGAGGGTTGTGTTTCTCATTTAATTAAATAGTAACATTTTTTTTCAACCCTTATGAAACTTTTTATTCCATTTGTCCCAAAATAAATAACCTTGTTAACAATGTCAACATTTAATAACATTATGAAAAAATTGGTGGTTTAGCAATTGGGTTTAACACTTAGGGTATGCAATGGATAGATATTAATTTATAATGATAATAATGATTATAATAGTGATACTATTATTATATAATTTCATTATTTTCATCTTAAGATTTTTTGACACTTTTCATTACCTAGGCTAGGCTAAAACAACTTTAGTTAAGTAGGCACCTAAGTTATGTAGCTTAGGGAAATAAAGAATATTTGGTCAACATTCTATGTTCACTATCAATTTATCAATTATAAGGTTTGATATTTGTATCACAAAGATAGAGATCAATTTTTTTAGCAACAAATCACCCCACTTTTGTGAAAACATAATGGATTATCGGTTGCATTTTATTTAATCCATTCTTCATTTGAAATGGTGCACAAATGTTAGTTTTAATATTTAATATCTTATTGATATCTTGCCCAAATGAAAAGATTAAAAATTCATTCTTAATTTTTTCAACTTTACAAAATGTGGGTGCAATTCACTAGTCCCAATTCACTAGACCAATGAATTCATTCAAATTCTAATGAAATCACTTACTGTACAAGGGCACCTTTTGTTGTAAAGTTTTCAACGATGTATATATAAAAACTTATTTGAATAAACAACATTTAAATTTTGTCATTTAATAGGTTTTTAATGACCACTTTAAAAATAAATAAAAAACTCAAGCACATGATTCATAAATGGATTTTTTTTTGATTCACATAATAATAAAATACTTATATGTTATCTCCCATATCTCAAATTTTTATTTCACTAAAAAATAACACTATACACTTTTGAAATATAATATATAATTTATTCACATATAATTTATATAAATAAATCATAAATATTTTACATTTAATAAAAATATAACTTACTTGTTTTAATGTAATATTTATGATATATGATGTATAATATTATTTAAATACTCAATTTATAATTTATAAAAAAAAATGTTACGTAATTCATAATTTTATGTTCCACAAATCCCAATTTTAATATTTGATTGATATTTAAATCAAAATTAAAAAATTTAAAGATTTTTTCAATGACGTACAAATTTATATTTTTTTTAATAAAAAATTTGGAGACTTATTTGAACAAAACACACACACACACATACACAGAATAAGTTTTCAATGACCGGTTTTCTATTTAAATGTAGAAAAATGATGCAAATGATTTATAAATGGGATAAATTTATGGTTTTAATAATAAGAGATACATGATATATTTCCCACATCGTAAAACTTGTATTTGACTTTAAAAATTATATTATAATTTTTTTTTTGATGATATGTCATAATTTTAATATTTATGTATAATATTAATTTAAATATCACATTTTAATTTACAATATATCAACTAATGCTATATATTTAATAAGTTTATGGATTTTTCTAAAGGCTCACAATTTTCACGTTGACAATATTTGTTTTGTAGGATTTATTAATGTAACTAACAAATAAAAAACACTCTTCAAAGAATTATCTAAATTTGGTTATAAAATAAATATATACAAAGTAAATAAATTTTAATCAACTTTGATAATCATGGCTACACACTTAAAACCAACCATAAAAATATGGCAATTTTTTTTGGTTTTTTTGCGTGCACATTTAGAAACCTTCCAAAATCATTTCATCTCAAAAAATTTATTTTGTAAGTTTTTGAGGCCAAATTTCAGAGTAAAAATTTGTTGTTAAATATTGGCAACCTCTTGGAATTTGATTATATTTTTTGATGAAATTAGTTAAAAGATTAGAACTTTTTTTTGAAATAATAAAATTATGTGAACCTAAATATTGAATTTCTATGAATATTGTATCATCAAAATGTAAATTTTAGACATGTTATTCAGTCTTTTATAAACATGTACAATATGTGATAAAATTGGTAAGTTATTACATTTGCATTAATTATGTTTCTGAAGGTTATCAAGTTTTTCAAATAGAAAATAATATAATTTTTCTCTTCTAAACTAAAATAAAATGGTTGCATAATCAATAGGTTGTATTTTCATAAATAGTAGGTAACTTGTAATCATGTAATTGCAATATAATCACATGGTAGTCACATCATAATCACATATTAAATGATTAACATAATATGACCACATGATTAAAACTAGGACATAGTTGTAAAATGTCTTAGTTATGACAAAAATTATTTTGGTGTTTTGAAAAATTAAATATTCATATGAATAGTGGTGATCCATAGTTTTTTAGAGTGTTATGTACTTTATTTAAAATTCTAATGCTAAATTAAAATATGTTAAGACTATTTTTATAAAAATATTTTATTTCATATTTAATGTTAAATATATATATTTAAAGGTCCACCTTACTTATATTCAAAAGTTGGGTTATATTTTGGAAAATACCAAATAAAAAATGATATATGCACATTTTGCAATGTTAAAATAACCTATTATAATGTGAAAAATAATTTGATATTGATATTTTAAATTTAGATAGGAATCTTCTATAATTATAATGCAACTAACAAGCATTGTATATACAATGTTATCATTAACTTATCATTGAAATGTAATATAAGCATAACATGTCATAGCCATATAATGATTAACTACAAAATAACATGATATTCTTATGCACAAAACAACATGAATGTTAAATTTGAATATTTCTATTCATTACATTCAAAAATTAAAGGCTCTTATAACGTCACATAATCATAAAAAATAAGACTTTGATAGTTCCAACCAATAAAAGAACAAATAAACAAAATTTTGCTCAAATAAAAACATGAACAATAAAAATTCAAATGTTTTTAGTGCATGCTATCAAATAATTTTTTTCCCTAATTTGAATGTTTCATTCTTTGAACTAAAAGCCAAAAATGAAAAATAATATATTACAACTAATATGTAACTATCATAAACCTTGTGAATTTTTTACATGACATTTTATTATGAAATGCCCAATATTTCCATGGAATAAATATAACATAATTGCACATCAATTGCACTGAACATGTAATTGCAAGGCAATGAATTTTTTGTGAACACAATTTCTCATAGTGTACACCACCAAATATAACAATAAAGCAAGTAATCACAATGGTGAAGTTATTGAATATGACTCCATTCAAAACACTTTTAAGATTCAAAAGGATTGCCACCTTTTTCCAATTTTGAACAATGTATGCATGCACAAATATCCAAGATTGGTTGTCCATAGTTGTGATTTCATCACAACTAATTGAGACAAATTTGCTTTATTATGTACATGGATGTTGCAATTTCCCACTCATTGAAGTTTGTTTAATGATTCTTTTAGACATGGACAAATTTCAAGAATTCAAATAATGACCTTTTGTGCTCAAAATATATATTTCTTTTCTTCCATTAAATATCAATTGCACAACAAAATGGGGACCTTGAATAGTATGAATATTTTCATTTTTCTATGTTGGCTTTAGTTATTATGGTAATAATCACACATTACGATTCCTACACGAATAACCAAAGCTTTGCACTTACCATCATGTTTTTGTTTGCAAACCATTTAGTTTAAGGTTTAAATTTTTTTCCTTGCCTTGCACAAGTGTGCACCCCTTGCAACACACCATTTACAATAGTTACTTTCAAGACCCATGATAAGTTTAACCCATGGAAACTTGGCAACCCATTCATCTTTGAAATCCTAGTGAATATCATATTATTTTTTCCTCTTGTTTTGTGGATTTACAAATGATGAAACAATCCTAAAACTAGATGTGTCTTAAAACTATACGTGTTGGGGTGAATGTAGAAGAGTTAAGATAAGAACAAAATGCATTAGGGTGAATGTAGCAAAATTTGGGCCAAAATTGGATGCACCTTTAGTGTGGGTAGTTGATTTACCTTTTAAAGTAAATGCATCAAGTTCATGAATACAAGTAACAACAAGAGTCCTTAACAGACCATCAAATCAAATAGACACAAATTTAGAAATTGGGATATACCCAAAGAAAAACAACAAGAATTTAATATTTGAAAAGGCTTGAAAGGAGACATGTTCCAAAAAATAGGGGAATGATAAAAAACACAACAATTGCAACTTACTCATTTAATGTGCATTTAAGTTTGATAGTTTTTACTCATGTTGTTGTGTTGTCATTTTATGCATGGAAATTTAACAACCAAACTTACTTCTAAGCAAAAAAAACAACTTGAACATATAACCTCGAATGCAAAATTTATACTACTACAGAATCACAAAGGAAATTAAGAATAAATGTGCGTGACTTACATTATTACAAAATTGAAAATGGATTAAACAATGATGTCTGTACTTATAAAATATACACTATATATCTCATTTGTTTTTTATAATGCAAGGTTCACATTTCATAAACAATGACACACATTTGGAGGAAGTTGTTGAAGATGCAACACAATGATCATAATCGATGGCACAATAATCATAAGTAGCAAAAGCATTGAACAACTAATGCCCAAAATCCCATGAAGCGATTTTGCAAAAACCAAAATATTATACTAAATGTTGTACTTGCTTTTAGATTCTCATAAATATGTTGAGTTTGGAAGATGAATCTTTAGATGAAAATTTAGTTAACAAAGTCAAACCTTGAACAAGGTAGCAACCTCAGTTTACAAACCAATCATCCTAAAATATAACCAATGAACTTTGAAGGAGCAAGCTTCCAAAACAATAACACATTAGGTTTATAATTTTATTTCAAATTTCAAACTAGCTGCATCAAGAGTTAATACTTTAGAGTTTTAGTTTTCAAAGTCCAAACAATCAATCATACAAATACTTGTACTTTGTGGTAGGTGCAAGGAAGGTGGTGACAAATTAACAAAGACTTTTTACAAGCACCTTTTCAATTTTGCAAAGTGGTGAACTTTTGCCATATTAAAAAACACATTATTAATTTGTCTTATATTTGAAAATGTGTAATGTTGAATGATATTGACTAAAAGATGTATAAAAAAAGCTTTTAAATGTGATCATGTTGGAAAATTCTCAAAAATAACCTCCTTTGGAGTTTAAATGCAAGTCATGAAAAACATCTTTGATATATAAAATGATAAGGCATCAATGAATTGCAATTGTAGCACAAAAATGTTCCCCGTTAGTTCAAAAATTAAACTTTAATTGAACCATTTGTGAATGGGGTTTTTTTTGTTCCCATGAAGTTCCCTAGAATTTCCCCAAGTTGTTCCCAATAGCACCTTAATTTTATCATGTATTGTTTGAGACAAATTCAACTTTCATCTAAATAAGTTATAAAAGGGCCGGCCAAAGGCAAACATGACTAGGCTCCTATTTTGGGAGTGGGAGCCAAAGGGGTGCTTCTATTGGGGGACTCTCCAATGTTTTAGAGAATTTGGTGATGGGGCAATCAAAGTGGCTTCTTCAAAATAAAAATAAAAATCAAACAAACAAAATTGTGGGGGCACTAATGAACAATGTTCTTTTTTAGCGGTCAATTTTGTGATGTAGTAGCCAAAGTGGCAATGATCCAGACGAAGATGTAGCCAAATTAGGCTACAAGCTGAATTTGAAAATAGAGAATTTCAAACACCCTTTTAAAAAAATAATAATTAGGCTTTATACATACTTGAATCATGCAATCAAAATCTAGCAAATTTTCGTAAAATTTGCTCAAATTCCGGCTATTGAAAATCTGAATATTCCTAAAAGCAAGCATCATACCATAGATCCTAAACCCTAAACCCTAAACCTAAATTTCTTGTGGTAACCAACCCAATGGCAAAACTTTCAACCCCCAACCAACTCTCTATAGAATCTCCTGAAGATTGTACAAGGTAGTTAGTTTACTAGTTACTAGGTAGTAACATAGGTGGTACTAACAATAGAAACTAGGATTGTGTAAAACTGACCTAATTTGTCCTCTTATGGAAGATAGCCTAGATAGGGGGGAGCTTTTGGTTTTTGCCTTGGCTTTCTCCACCCTACTACTAACTAACTAACTACATGGGTTACTTTGACACGTGATCCCATCTGCAAATGGCCAATGTAGCAAAGTTGGGAAGTGGGCTTTGTTTAGTGTCCTGTAAAAATCCAAAGGGCACATGGGTTTGCTATCTTGATTGCCCCCCCCCAAAAAAAACCCTAGCCCCCAAAAAAAAAAACCCTAGCCACTCACTCACTCACTCAATCACTCACCCACACACATAACTTACCATTGTTGTTAATGTTTTTAGGGAATTGAATTTATGCAACCAAAGTGATGATCATCCATAGGAACATAATAGCCAAATTTGGCTATCAACTATAAACCAAATATGAAGCACAAATCTTAAAAAATCATCCTTTCAGTATTTTTGATTCCATGCTGAAAAAAGTAAAATTTTTAAATTTTAAATTATTTTAATTTTTTCCCCTCTTTCTCAATTACCCTAAGAAAATCATGTCATTTTTTGAATTTTTGAATTTCAAGTTTAAGGAATGTTTAGCCAAATTTGGATACAAGCTAAATTTGAAGGTGATAAAAAAAACTCCTTCTATATTTTTGGTTATTTGTTTGAAGCTTTTTTAGAAATGTTACAATTTTTCTTAAAATTTTCAATCAAATTCTGGCTATTAAAAGTCTAAGAAACCACTTGATTTTAGCACTTTTAAATTTTAATATAGCATTTTGGCCATATATAGATACATAGATAACAAGGATAAGAGTGGGTAGGGTTTAGGGTTCCAAAGAGGTGCTTCTATTGGGGACATGCCCAATGCTCCAATTTTTTTTTGCTAATGAGCCAATCAATAATGGCTCCTTTAAAAATAAAAATTGTGAGCGCACCCATGATCTAATTAATATGAATCACACTATACTATATATCACACTATGTTCAAATTAGGGTTTAGTCTTCAAAGTCTGCACAAAGTGTGGATTCATTTTGGGATTTTGATATTCTATGCTTTGGAATTCTCCAATAACTAAAATTTCTTTGGGATACAAGTTTTGAGTTAGATTTGAATCCTATTTTTCCAAGGCACCCCACCCTAAACTGAACATTTTTGTTCCCATAGTTCTCAAGACTTTCGCATTTAGTTTTGAAAATTGTTATTGGATTCTAAGATGTAACAAAATGAAATTCCCAATAAATGGAAACATATTGGGCATTAATAATAAAATCAAAGGGGAAATGATCATCAACGAACACCCAAATTAATGGATTATAAAATCTATGGATTTGTATGTTGACCCATTATAATGTGTATAATTTGGTCAACATATATGCAATTATCAGCGATAAAAGAATATGCCAAAAATCCAAATCTGATTTTTTCGTGTTAACAAATCGAAGCAAAAACAAATATTTTTGGAAAAAGCCAAATTTAAGAAAATTATGTGAAGGATGATGCAAGAAATGGGTTTAACAATTGCCTAAATGACACAACACCTTTTCTACTATTATTTGTTAATATTTTAATAATATTCCAAACCTTTTTATTTTAAAATTATCTCGAGTATATGATAATTTATGGTAAGCCATTGGCAAAGGTTGTTCAAATGGAAGAGACAAAGAGACTTAGCAAATTCATCATGTCCATCTCCCTTTTTGTTGTTGCATCAAACTTGTTAATTTACTTGGTCAAAGTACACACAAAACTTTCATTGTAGTAAACATTAATTTATTTACTATAATTCATTTGTATCATTGTACTTCAAAATTATATAAAAATATTTTAAAAAATTCAATGCATACATATATTTCAATTAATTATGTGAATTTTTTTTTATAATGGGCAACCAAGATAAAATGGGAATACATTGGTTTAAATAATGTGCACTTAAAAACATAATGACCATAACTAATTAACGTGTGACCAAAATACCAACATCAAAATAGAATAAACCTAAATCTACATATCTATCTATTTATTTATTATTTGTTATGTATTTACATATTTAACTCCTTTATTTATCTACCTATTTATTTTCATTTCATTTAATAAATGATGTGAAATAAAGTTATCATTTTTTAGAAGTGTAGTCCATTGGTAAGGACTTGATTTTTTATTCTTCACATGAAGAATTCAATTTCTTATACTTGTAACTTATGTGCATGCTTAAGAAATTACAATATGTTGATTAGATTCAATTAATTAAGTCAACTAAATTAGATAACATAAATTAAATAAGTTAAGCTGGGTTTATCACCTTTTTATTTTTTATTTTTTATGATCTACTTAAACCTATTTATTATCTATTTATTTTATTTGATAATCAAAATAATTAGTCAAATATTTTTTATTCTACAAATTAAAAAAATCCCTCATCACAATCAAGTCCAAATCGATTTGTCTAAATTAATAAAATGATATTATACGAGTAAAATTTACCAAGGACCAAAATTCGATCCCATGTAATTCTTTACATGAGACCAAAATTTTGGGGCCCATGTAATAATAAATACTACATGGGACTAAAATTTGGGTACTATGTAGTTTCTTTTACATGGGGAGCAAATTCCCAATGTACATAGGCTTAAAAAAAAATTCGATCCCATATTTTATTTCAGTCTCGACATTTGAGTCCCATGTGTAAAGGTGTACTTAGGAACCGGAATTTTTTTGTCCCATGTAAAATTTGAATTTGGGACGGAAAAAATTGTCCCACGTAAGATTTGGGCTTGAAAATATTTTGGTCCAAATTGTACATGGAACCAAAAATTTTATTCTATGTAATTCTATGTGGTCCCGAAATTTTGATGTAATTCTATGTGGTCCGGAAATTTTGATGCAAAGGGTTTATTAGGGCATCGGAGGGGGGAGAGAGAGCATTGTTATGCCTACTCGTGAAAAGTGAGAGGGGTCTTATACCTATAAAGGACACAGAAGAGCCCTCCCACTCTTATGGTGTAAGGCATAATAAGAGCCCTCCTCTTTCATAGGAAGGATAGATATATTCATGGATGTAAGGTACCCTGAGTCCTCTTTATAAAGTTATAAGAACTCGGAAAGTTTAGGGGTTTATGGTGACCTAATTCACCAACCCTTTTCCATGGCATAATAAAATCAATATTTCTCCTAAATGCCTCTAGCTAGACATGACATGACTTGAAACCATGGCTATGGGACTAGTTTATTTGGGGGTACCTTAACCTTGGCTAGAGACTTAGCCAAGCCATCTAACCTAGTTGAGGTGTGGGAGTGCCTAGACTAGGTTGATGGCATGTTGTAGGCTATAGTCATGTCAAAAATGACAAATAGGGTAACATATTTAAGGTTGTTAGTTGCTACCTTTTTTTTTTTTTTTAAAAAAATTTATTTTAAAATATTGACATTCCTTATTTTATGAAATTGATAAAAATACAAGGCTATGGGAGTCCCTTTTTTTTTGGTGCAAAAATTTTCATTTTTATAATTTGTTGCAAATTCAATGGCTTTTAAAAAGAAAATTCTGGCAAAACTTTTAGTTTTTTCCAAAAAAAATCCTATAAGAATTTCCAGATTTCTATCCATGGTTCAAGTAGGTAGCCCAAAAAAAAAGGATATGTAATTTTTTTTCTTTTCATATTTTGTTAATAGCGAAGTGTGGCTAATTCAACTTTTGGATGAAGTTCACCCCCCCCCCCCAATAGGCCCTTACCTACAACCTTAAGGACCTGTAGGTGAGGGCCCTTAAGGCCTTTCGCTCACGTCTTGTGGCCGTTCCTGTGAGTGCGCGGGGCTTCCGTCTTTTGTTGCTGCAATTCAGTGGCGTTCACTGGGAGAGAGGCCTGCACACCACACCAGCAGTTGGTTTCGTTATCTAGTACATGACAGGCGCCGCAACACTCTCTGGTTTTCGCCGAGAGATTCGGTCGTGAATTTGTTCGGAATTTGTGACGAGGAGCGGAAACCAATTTTCACTGCAGTCGTGGAGTTGAGCGGAGTCAGCTTGCCTTTTGCGTCTTCAAGAAATTTTGCTCTCATAGACGTGTGTAAGTACTAGACTAGATTTAGAACGGTTCCTGGAAAGGAATCTACCGAAGGCCGTAACGCATTTCATGAAATCTTTTTATATACAGAGACGTGCTTATTATAGTTCACTTGCAGGAGTTTTTTTTGCCGTGGAATCCCGATCTGTTGATTTGGATTAGGTATTCCGAACTAAAGGAGAGAAGTACTTGATTGCCGATTATCCGCGTCGTCATCTTTTTTTTTGTTTTTTTTTCTGGAATTTCTCTCAAATCTTGGCCTATGATTTTGGTTTTGCCATTTTTTGCCCCCCTGGTGGAGTTGTGGGCCAGTTGCAAGGATTCATCTCTAGAGGAGAGCAGCTGTTCTGGATTTTCGTGAAGAAGACTCTCCACCGTTAGCCTGGAAAGAGATCTTATGAGATCATTCTGCAACCTCTTATTAGATTGTTGCCGGGCGCTGTGCTGAAACGGATTTGGAGTTGGAATCTCTTTGACGCGGCTATCAATATGCAGGTGCAGGAGAGAAACTCTTGAATTCCTCGTCGTTTTACCACTAATTTGAAGAAGAAGTTGTGCTTGCTTGCTGTAAGAAAAGTCTTGGTGAACGAATCAGTTTCCGGTTTGAAGACTTTGAGTACGTTGTGTGTAAGTCTGGCTAAGAGGAGGACTACCTCAATAAGGATGTCAAGTCGAGTGCGGCACTCTGTTGACACGCTCGTGATCTCCGACACTGTGCATGCATCAATGTTCTTGTTTCAAACGCTTTATGGCGACTGCTGTTATGAGGAAAAAATCCACAGCAACACAGATAATGAGCGATAGAAGCTTTAGATCCGAATGAGAAAACGTCCTGCGAGTTCGTCAAGCCGCGAAATAGGCCTTGGATTTACGAGAGTCTCTGGTGTCGTGGCATGGTAATGGATTTGTAGATATAGCTTTGCATAGATCTGAGCAATTGCGTGGCAAGGAATCTGAAGGCGTGCAGTTTTGAATGTTGCAGGAACAGCAGGACACGATCACAGACAAGAATGTCAAATACGAGGAGGTGAAAATTCTCGAAGCTTACACAATCTTGTCCATTTTCCTTGGAGAATTTTCCTCTTTTCTCAATTTCATCTTCCCGCAGAAACAAATCGAGAGTACAGCAGTCGTTATTTGAATGCGTTTCTGTCCTGGAGACTCAGGCAGGCACAATCGAGATCCGAGAACTTCAGATCCTCGGCGGGGATCAATATGTAAAGATTTGCAATGCAGTTCTTTGGTAATGAGCATATTGCAACTCCTCATGATGGCTTCCTGTTTTTTACTGTGCAGGAGTTTATTACCAGGAGGGGCTTGAACCTGTTCACATGCCGATGGCTACCTGCTGATCAGGATATCAAGGCTCTAGTGTTTCTCTGCCATGGTAATATGATCTAGTTTCTGCAAGTATGAAATTCTCGCAGCGCATGATCACTTCCTCACAACATTGATCCCTGATCCAGATCTTCTCAGAGCTTGCCTACAGTAGCATTCCAGCTGCATGCATTGTCCTTTGAGAAGTCTTATATCGAAGCCTGCTGCAGGTCTTTCAAGGATCTTCACTTCTATATATTATGAGCATGTGATTTTGTTTTTGAATAAACGTCCAGGTTACGGTGCGGAGACGAGCGTGTTCATGAAAGGTAAAATTTCCATATACCTGGCTTTCCGAGTACTTCCTGGAGAATGAAAGTTCTGGTACAGAATCATGTGCAAGGTACCACGAAGCTCAATCATGTCAGAAGTCACCAGTAGGTGACGAGTCACGACAAAACGTTCAATGTCGATTGTATGAAACTTTCTCAGAAAACTCACCAAATAGTACGATCTGCTTTACAATACAAGAGATCTTCCTTCAGATCGGGCCCCACAGGATTTTCTGGATGGCCGAATCTCGGTCTCTTTTCTGTGTGCATACGTCAGTTAATGGCCACAGTTGTACTGTGATGAACTCCATAGTATTTTGTCAGCACATGCAGCAAACGTATTTCAATAGGTTTGGACTCTCCGGCCCAAAAGAGGCTCAATGAACATTTTCATCACAAAATAGGTCTGATCGAGGCAGTAGAATATGTGGAATGTGGTGCAGGCACAGGTATCAGGCTTGCACAAGCAGGCTATGCAGTATTTGGGATCGACGTCCAGGGGCACGGAAAGTCTGACGGACTGCAGGCCTACATTCCAAGTTTCAATGACGTTGTAGACGACTGTATTGTTTTCTTCAAGAGCGTCAGAGGTTTGATCCTTTCTCCGCCGTCCTCTTGTACCAATTTCTCTTTGCTTCTGGGAGACTGCACACCGTCCTCCCATCCCGTTCCCTTGATCCGGAGCTTTTTTGCTTTTTCGCAAACGGTGATTAGTTGAAGTAGCCGGCCCTGCCGTCTTAGTCCCCTCAAAACATTATCAATGTCTGTGGTGGATATTTGGTTTGCCAACCCTTTTCTGGCCATATCTTGGATGGATGTCTGTCCATGTCTTTACCTGGATGTTGCATGCCAGTCTTAGTGTTGACATGGTACTGGATATGCATGCTTGGTTTCTTGATGTGCCACATACCTAGTACATAAGTTGTTTTGAGTGCATCACGAGGCAGCCTCGTTTCACCATCCTCAGGAAAAGTTAGATAAGTGGTGGAAGGTTTTCAAATTGGGTAAGAAGTCACATGTTAGACTCAGGTCCTCTGTTCTCCCCTGATTTGAAGCTTGGATTGGGTAGTGCCTATTATTGATGGGATAACTCTCAGTGTCCCTTGCATTAACTATAGTCTCTCTGACTCAGGGACAAGCATAACTTCTATTTGAGACCCAAGAATACATACTGTGTATAAAGTAGTGATTGCAAGCATATCTGCACTGATTATTGATAGTGATTTTTATGTCACAATATCATTCAATGCATATGCATAATAGGTATGATTTATATGTTTGTACTGTGGAAATGGCATACTCAAGGAGCTTCTGCTGTGTACATGATCTTTCTAGATGTGTGTTGCAGCAATTTGTGGGTTGATGATGCAATGAATGTAAACTCTGGGTGAGCATCTCCCTGCTGCAGAAAGAATGTAGGTTTTTTAAAAATGGGGGCCAAAAACAAGGTCTGCATTAAAATGTCTACCACCTGGTTGACGCTTCGTTAGGTTTATGAACATGCATGCGTACCATTATCTCTACCAAGGTCCCACATGTTTCTTTTTGGAAGAAGGGGAAGATTTGTATTTGGCTCTGGTTGACCTCTTCACTCTTGGAGCCTCAGGAAAAGAAAAACACCCAAAGTCCATTGGTTGTTTAATCTAGGATTTATTGCAGTGTGGCCCTTATCTTGTCTGCTGTCATGCACTTGTGGGATTTTGCTTGGTGGGTCCTGCTTTCATTATCCATCTCCAGTTTAGTATCTAGTCCTCGATAGTTGCCGGTTAGGGTTTACAAATTTAAACAAATGTGTTGCAACTTGTGAGGGCTATATTTGGATCTTGCACTTGCGGCATAGAAGACCCTACAAAAAGCAAGGTTTTTACTAAAATTGTGGAAAAGTCCACCCTCTCAACTCCTCAGAAATAGAGGAGTTTTGACTGTAACGACCAGGCCACTTTAATGACCTGACGTTGGTGAGCGGACCGTGGGATCTAATTTTGTCTGTTTGTACCAACTTGGAACCTGAGCTTTCCAAGAAATGCATGATTTGGGGGGAATTCAGCTGGTGGTGTGTCAGCGTTTTTTAAAGGAATTTTTGTAATGCAGCATAAGTGGTGATGATCCATGGGAAGATGTAGAAAAACTGGTGATCGTCTTTAGGAAGAATTAGCCTAATCTGGCTATAAACAAGGCATTGAATCACAAATTTGCATGTGGCTCTGCCTTCTCACTAGAAGTAAATATTGCAATCTGGCTATTTTCCTGGTGTTTTAGTACTACTTCTTGACAGGCTAGACTGATGGATTTCGTCCTGCTGGAACCAAAATCATTTGCTTGTCCTGTTAAACCCTAAAAGCTTTCTAATTGTTTTAGTGTGGGTAATTAGATTTTGATGTTTGTAACTCTTGAGATTTGGATGTGTGGAATTGTAGAGACGAAGGATTACATAAATAAGGCGAGATTTTTGTATGGAGAGTCAATGGGCGGAGCTGTGGTCTTGCATATCCACCGGAAGGAACCACAAGAGTGGAATGGAGCAATTTTGCAGGCCCCCATGTGCAAGGTACAATTTCACCTGATCTCTAGATTACTCTTACTTTCAGAACTGTGTTATGCAGACCCTAGGCTTTTCAGCAACACAACACCAGCTTCATTGTACAACCAAGCCCATGATATATATATGACGTATCTAACTCACTACCAGCAATTTTTGACCTAGCCGGTACCACCAGTTTAAGACCAAAAACTCCCAAGAATGTGGATAGAAATATATGTTTCATCCATGCACAGAAACCAAATGCATGTGGATGTGGAAGGATTTAGTGAGCACTGAAATTTCAGATCCAAATAGGATAGGTCATTCAGTTGTACTGTACCTATGATCCGGCCACAGTGAACCAGCACCCACCAGTGCACCATGAAGGAGGGACGGTAAGTAGTTAGGAAACAGTTTCCTGTTGGGTTCGAATTCACTAGCTAACCATGGTGGTTCGCACAGTTGCTTTTATTTACTACCTAGGTACTAACAACCCGTAAAGCAGGTTCTTAGTAGGTTAGTAAAAGCAACATTTACCCAGAAATTACATATTTTTTGCCTATCTACTCTATATCTGAGACCTATTTCCTCCAGAATTGGTTACCAAGGTGAAACCAAATATTAACTCAGTTGAGGTTCATCCATCACAGAGAAAAAACCGGGATCCAGTGGATGGTGCACTGGTGGGTGCTGGTGCACTGGTGGGTGCTGGTTCACTGTGTTCCCTATGATCCCAGTTCAAATACTATCCTCTAGTTCACTTTTAACCCTTCCAATGTCCATTACAACCAGTGTAAACAAAAAGGAGCTGGTCATCTTGATGGCCTCACAGCTCTTGTTATATCCAATAACCAGCCACCTTGAGCTTGTTACCAGTGTTGACCAGTTCCTGTTCCCAGGTACCTGGACCACTGGTTCAAAATTTTGAATATTTTCCAGAATCAGATTCTGAACTGGAAACCATCCTTCGGCTAGACCCAGACCAAGAACCAAGACCAGCCCCAAAACATGGTTCATGCAGGTTCCAGTTCTAAACAAAAAAAAAATTAAATTAAAAAAAATAAAAAATAATAATATATATATAGTGTCTGGGGTTAGAAATGTTAGTTTACGGAAATTTTTGGAATAATAATTAAATTTTAAAAATAAAAATTTGTGGGTTTAGGTGTGTAGTTGATATAGGTGGTCACATTTTATGGGTGGTACAATGCTAGTAACAAGGAAAAAAAAAATCAGTTTTGGCCTATTCAATGTTCATAGACAAGTAGAACTGGAACCAGACCCACCTAGGAATTTAAAAAAAAAGAACTTGGAACTGTTGGTCTTGAATTGGGAAGAACTGCGTCTGGAACTGGACTGTAGGTTCTATCAAATTAAAAAAAAAACTTGAACCAAAACCAGATGTTCTTTGGAATTTTAAGAAAAGTTGCAACAGGGACCGGAGGTTCTCTTGAGAATTGAGAACCTGCCAAGACTGCTTGTTACCTTGTCTGTAGCTAGGTTTGTTCAGTAACTGAGTAGCTTGACCCGGTTACTGACCCCTTGTGGATAGCTGCAAGGTTGACAAAGGAAAAAACAATGCTTCTTTGAACCCTCTATTATCACCTTCTAGTTCTGAAAACTAATCAAAAGACCATTCTAGGTGCGTCATCCATGACACTCAAAATAGCTACTAAAGGCATAAGGGTGGATTTGTTCTGGGCATGGTAGTGGAATTGTAGTAGAGTTGAACCTCTCTACTGTGAAGAATGTCCAAAGACAACTATCTCACAGTCCATGGAAAAGGCAAAAACCAGTTACAAGGGATCAAGGAATCCTAAAATATCAGTTACAAGGGTAAAGGTGCTTTTTGACAAAGTGTGAAATTAGATTTCTACGGTGGGCATAATGCAATGGCATTTAGAAGGTTTGGATTCTTGATGTTGCAAAAACCTTTATAATGATCGGAATTAGGCAACGGTGCCTCTCAAAATGTAAGTATTTCTCCGCTAAATGTCACCATTTAGGCCTTTGTGCTGTGGGAAGTTTTAAGAACACCATTGTTATGTTATGGTGACCTTTGTATTCGGATGCCAACTTTTAAGCCTGGACCAGTTCAAATGAATTGAAGCTTTTTGAGCTTGAATTGTCTCTCTTCATTAGCTAGACATAAATTGAGGGTCCAAGTTTTTTTTATGATTGTTTTGAGCTGACTATTATATAATTATCTACACATTCAGTTAGGAGATCAGCTAGTCACTGTCATTCACAATGAAGCTGATGGTCTGCCCTATTTATGAGGGACGCCAAAAACGTTTTACTACACTCATTCTGAACGACATTGATTCTTGATGTGCTTGTTTTGGTTTGGTTCTGACTGACACAAAGGTTAGCTTCAAAGTCTTTTAGTGGAGTTTTCTCTGCCATCTCATCAAATTTCAGTACCAGTAGCTTGGACTCATGGGGAGTATTCTTGACCTTTTGAAGGACCATTAAACGTCAAAAGGTTTGTCTGTTTACATTATTCTCTCATGATATATAGACTGCATTAAAGTGTTGGTGAGTTGGAACTTGACACCTTGCACATTATGCTTGCCAGAGGTATCATGCTACTGACTCCTAGAGGGCTGCAGTGCGTCCTAGTGAAATCAACTATCAGTGGAAGCAGAACCCAGATTTAGCAAGTCCAGAAGTATATCCTCAACGTTAGTATATTCACTTGTTAATGATATAATGTGCGGTTTGTCCTTTCCAGATAGCAGAGAACGTGAAGCCTCCACCGCTAGTGGTAGCCATATTAATTAAGCTGGCCAACGTAGTTCCCACGTGGAAAATTGTTCCAACCAAAGATATCATCAACAACGCCTTCAAAGATCCACTGAAAAGGCAGGAGGTAAAAAGTTTCTTCTCTCTGATATTTTATCGCCATCGATGTGCTTTTTGGCCTAGGCGATCTTTTCATGTTTTTGAATGGTGTGCATTCTGGTATAGATCAAGTAATATAACACTGAGTGAGTATTGTGCTGAGACTTACCATTTGGACATGAAAATATCTTCCATAAAATGGAGGGGGTAGCAGAATTCACTGTTGGGTCCTTAAACGGTCCATTTCAGGTCTCTTTCCATTAGGCCGCTCTGATCATAGTTACACACAGTGAAATCACAGCACCCTAATGGAAAGCCATTGAAACGAAGCCCTGTTTCTTTGTTGCCTGGATAGGCACTTACTATCAGAGAGCTGCAACTTGGCTGCACAACTCTGCATGCTTGACCTGTAGAGCTGTGAGCACAGTTAGATGGAACATATGTGACTGAAAGCTGTTACTGGGGTAGAATCTGTGATCAGGACAACCTAATGAAAAGAGATTCTTCTTTTGTGTCTATCATTTGGCACAAATTCTACTAATGGGGACCACCTTCCTCATTGAGTGAGCCTCAAATCTTGACCATGAGCATATATTTTGGTCTGATCATTAAGCCAATAATTTCTAGACTCTGTTTTCTTGGGATGAATACAAATTGGCTTGGTAGAATTATGCAATGTACATACTAGAGGCATTTTTAAATCTCTATTGCGAACCATACAGAAATTCATTCCAAATGCAACTGTCCACATGAGAAGATGTTTTGAAACTCAACCATATAGAGTACCTTCTTTTATGCCAGATCATTGTTCTAAGCAACAGTTCTAAGTGTGGGAACTGGCTATAGATTCGCACAAATCCATACATGTATCAAGGCAAGCCAAGAGTGAAGACTGCTTTGGAAATGCTCAATGCAAGCATAGCGCTTGAGAAAAGGCTTGACCAGGTTTGCAAACTGCACTCAATCTTCTCAATCTATAGCAATATGAAACTTTTTGATATATTTTGTTGTAGTCAAATGGGAAATGCAGAAAAACACTTCTAAGCTTGTACAAGCAAACCTGGCAACTAAATGATTGTGGTCCCTCTGGATCCATAGCTCAAGGGCTGAGGCCAAACTGGGCTCAAGGCCATGACTTCACACCTTGCTGGTTGGTGATGCTACTACAGATCACCTTTCCTTTTCTGCTGCTACATGGGGAAGCTGACAGGATTACTGACCCTGACATCAGTAAAGAGCTCTACAAATCTGCCAAGAGCTTTGACAAGGAATTCAAGCTGTACCCAGGGATGTGGCATGGGTTGACATCAGGAGAGCCAGATGAGAATATTGATCTTGTGTTCACTGACATCATCCACTGGCTCAATAAGCGCAGCCCCGCAGGAAGTGTGCGAGGCAGCCCCTTGCGCCATGCAGATGTCTCTGCTGTTGTAGCTGACTCTTCTTCGACTGCATCCAAGCGTGAACCAGATCTAGCATTGGAGTTCAAGCTTAATGATTCAGATCAACAAAAGAAACTTGCAACTTCCACAAGGTGACCCAGTAGCAGAAATTCCTAGTCCTTTGTACAACAAGCAAAACTAGCTTTGCTTTGATCCAGATTTTACACATCCCATATATTTCCTTCTATTCCTGTTGGACCCATTCACTTCAGAAATGAAGCCTCAAACAAATTGAAAAACATGGGATGAAGAAAGCAGCTGTGTTTTGTTAACCTCTCAGGAGCAAAGGAAGAAAAAAATTGCAATTGCAATTGCAAACTACTCCAGAGGAAAGAAAGGAAATTGGAACTCAAATGGTCACGTCCT
>Ga0116231_10001351_pt1 | contig 49789 bp, 42 predicted proteins | sample S1TSphgellanicum_2_FD_89695 | JGI IMG/M metagenome (GOLD analysis project Ga0116231, IMG submission 89695) | Host-associated microbial communities from peat moss isolated from Minnesota, USA - S1T2_Fd - Sphagnum magellanicum MG | ecosystem: Host-associated > Plants > Peat moss > Unclassified...
ATTGTTTTGGACATTTAGGGGTTTTACATTGAGTTTGTGGATTCATAGGAGCTTATGTGGTAATGTTGTGGACAATCATGGATTTTCATTTGAGCTTGTGAACTTGCAAGAGTCTATGTGGTACGGGTTTGGACATTTAAGGACTTTACTTTGAGTTTGTGGACTTACAAAAGCTTTTGTGGTAATATTGTGGTTAGTGTTGGATTTTCATTTGAGTTATAGACTTGTAAGAATCTTTGTGGTAATGTTTTGGATAGTGAGAGATTTTCATTTGAGTTTATGGACTTGTAGTAGTCTATGTGGTAATATTTTTTGTTACCAAGGACTTTCATTTGGGTTTATGAACTTGCAATAATTTTTGTGGTAATGTTTTGGATGTAATCAAGGTCCTTCATTTGAGTTATAAACTTGTAACAGTCTATGTGGTAATGTTTTAGACAATCAAAGAGTTTCATTTGAGTTTATGGACTTACAACATTCTATGTAACTTTGTGGAAATTGTGGACTATATTTTGATATGGAATTTATGAATTTATGTAATTTTCTAGCCTTTCAAGGATTTTCATTTGAGTTTATGGACTTGTAACATTATGTGTAACTTTGTGGAAATAATGTTTTTGCATTGTCAAATGAAAGTCCTTTACAGTCTACCACTAAAGACAAAAAGGACCTAGTCTTTATTACAATCATTTTTTTCTTTATATTTTGATCCCCATCAAAACTAATAACAAAAAATGTCAAATATTTCATAAGTACCATATTTTAGACCATTAAATTTTTAGATTCCATCATAATAATCCATAAATGTGTCTTTGCATGGTGAAAAAGAACTAGGTAATTTTTTTAAAAAAAATGTGACATTATAACAAGATTTTAATACACCTCAAAGAATTTGGACCATGTCTTCTTGAAATGCTCTTTCTTTCAATGTGGTAACCCATAGTGTGTCAATAATTCCATGAAATTTCAAGTCACAAATGCATTCTTCAATTTCGTTTAAATTATTATTTGATTTGTGTATCCCTTATCACCTATAACCTACTTTGTGAAAATAATGACACGAAGCTCCTAATCACAAAGTTCATATTTTATTTTCATATTTTATAATTGTTTTACAAATAAAGTATCAATGTTTGGGTGATGGTGGTTGCAATTATCCATCAATATCAAAAAGGTAATGAAACAAAACACAAAATTCACATTTTGATGATTTGGTAAATCCTTGTATTAAATTGGGACCCAAAAAATGTCACACAATTACACATGAAATAAAATGAAATAAACTCAAAACATGTTTCTTTCATTTATGTCATAGTTGATGCAAAATATGCTAGTTCTACAAATGATTATAGCAAAGTTTTATAACAATTCAAATATAATAGGAACTAGATATTATCATTTAAACCATTTTTAATAGCCATTGTCTACATCATCTTCTTATGAAAGTTTATTTAAATGTATAATTATAGGTGCTTGAAAATTATTGATGTGGGTTTCTATAGGTGTATTCAAGTGTGTACCAATAGGTGTTTGAGGATTGTTAATGTCATCATGTGGCACTTGAAAATTGTTGATAAAATTATGTTATTGTCTCTTGCCAATGTTCGACTCAATACATAAGTTAAACTAACAATTATATTCTCCAAGTTTGTTTATGTGGTGTTGATCACATTATCTTTTGCTTTTAAATACTTGAGTTGTAGATCTCTATCATCTATTCTTGTGATCTTGATATCTTGTTTTCAATCTCCAAGTTGATGGCATGTATTTGATTAATCAATTGTACTAACATCGTACTTCCCTTGTTGGTAGCCTTTGCCATGCTCTTGTGAACTAAGGAATGAGTGCATTTCACTTCAATACTTTCAACTAATTGCCCTTCTAAGTTGTGAGGTGTCTTGTTTATTATATTTGGTCTTTGATGATAATGTGTAAGGTGGGATTGGGCTTAATGGAACTATGGGGACTCCCATTATTATTGATTCGGGTGTATGAATGATCTACATAATTGGAGTTATCCAACTTTATGGGATTGTGGGCAATCAAGCGGGTACATGGTTGTACAATAATGTGAACAATTAGATGGGTATAAGGTTTTATGGGATTCTTTGCAATTGGTTGGATATCTAAAATTCACCAATTGGATGGTGTTGGAGTCACATAATCATATAAAAGTAATGTACTTGAAATTGCCTGAACATTTGCAACATTGATGTTTACAACATTTGAATTGAACAACTAGCTTTTGTCAATATTGCATCAAACATTATAGATATGGTTGTACTTTTCAATGTCTTGAAACATTGAGTTGTAATTCAAATTTATCATGTCTTTGAGAGTGTGTTCACCTAATTTATATATGTAATTTCTATCATCCTTTAGATTTCAAACATGGGGTGACTTGAAAATTGGACTAGTCCTCATAAACTCGTAGATCATGTCATACATTCCATGGCCAAAGTTATGAGGCAAATGAAGAGCTATCTTATCTTGAATATTCAATGTTCAATAATTTTCATCGTGTATTGTCCTTAACATGTAATCAAAGATTTTTTTGAATTCACTTGAAATTAATGCCCACTTGTCTTTCTAGGTTGGACCATTTCATAGATGTTGAGAAGAACCTACATTCATCGCCACTTTTTATTTATTTATAGATTGTATATTGCATGTTTCAAGGATCCACCTTGTCCAACATAGCAACATGTTCATCTTTTTTGGTTTTAATTGATGCCAAAATTCTTTGTGTTCTTGATTTGGTTAATAAAGCTTCCTTAAGTGGACTTCAATGGTGGAATTCACAACTTGTGATTTTTTTAACCTTTGGACTTATTTCTTGAATGTCCATCTTCAATTTCATTACATTCTTGCATTCTTGCCAATAGTTTAAAAGAACTATTAAATCATGTATTTCAATCGTTGCATTATTAATTTAGCATTTAGGTTTGAAAATAGTGGAAGCTATAGATGAACACATTTATAAGTTAGATGAACCCATTTGTCCAACTATCATAGATTTCAATCATTGACAAAAGTCTATTGACATTCACTTGATTAAGGAATTTGAAAATAGATTACAATTTGAAGATAAATTACAAACTAGAGATTGAAGATGTTGTGGACAAATTAAAACATCAAACACAAGTAATAACGCATATTGATTTTGATTAGTTTAAAATTTGAGGAGAGGGTTTGCAATATGATCTCACAATTTTTTTTAAAGAAAGTCATCTTCTTTGCACTCTTGTTAGTTACGGATGGTAGTGCTAAACAAGTCCATGCTATAGAAAAACAATAAGCAAATAAAGTTAGGCAAAATGGAATTCAATTCAAATCAAACATTGAAGATCAACCAAAAAACTTTTGCAAACTACAAGGTTCATGAAGTTTACGTTGTAAGATTACAAATGCTCCCTAAATGTAATAGAGTTTCAATGGTGTGAGTTTTGGAGTCGGTCTAGAAAGGGTAATAAGTGGCAATTGAGTAGGGGGATCTAGAGCCTCCTCAATCCTCCACTAAAAATATGTTTTATAACATTGAGTTAAAGAGTCATTTCTACCCTCTTTATGTAACATTATATGAAGAACCTAAAATTTAGGATTTAGGCTAGATTGGATTTTACATATTGGAAACAATAACACCAAGTTAACACCACTTGTCAACAAGGATACCACATCATTGCTAGTGCTACCTAACAATGCATATGTGAAAGCACCAAAAAATCAAGAAAATGTAAATGATTTATCATTGATTTTGCATTAGGTGTATATCATATTTAAGTACATTTTGAAAACCAAGAGTGAAACTCAAGAAGCACATTTTTTTCCTCAACTTTTATGCATGTATTTCTATATTAAATTTTTCTTTCTCCCAAAATTGTAGAAAATTATTAAAATGCAATTTCCCATTACAATGAAGGTAAAATGTCATTGTGAAATACCATACCAATCAATATTGGTCTTGATAGGTAATAAAATTTTAAAATCAGAACTATTGCTATTAAATTAAGGTATTTATACCAGCTTGGTATTTTATCTTTTTTTTTTTTTTTTTACATACTAGGATCCAACTAGTAGCACATGCCTCAAGAAGATTTTAGATATGTGGGCCTGGCTGGTATCTTTGAAAATGTGATACCCACTAGACAATTATCAATATCAAAATTTTGCCCAATAATGAAATTCCAAAAAAGAAGAAGAGTGAAAATGAAGTGTTTTGTGAGATTTTAAATTGCCAGATTTTGAAAAATAAAAAGAATAAAAATTGCCAGATATCCATATTTGGCTCCATTAGGTGACATAAAACTAGAGTGATGCTAAAGATTATTTATTTCAAAGAGCCAAATTTTGTGAAGGGAAACAAAGAATTTTTTGGGGGTGACATTTGAGGTATTCTTTCTATTTTGGACATGGAATTTTTTTTCTTTTTTTTCATAAAAATAAAAAAAATTAATTATTTGACAGACATATGTTAATGAAGTTGCCCCTATTAATATTTTTAAGGCATGACCAGTTTCATAGTGCCAAAAAAAAAAAAAAAGGTACTCAAAGAATTAGTCAAATTTAACCCTAGTGCATTTGTGGACAGGATCAAAGGCTTCTTGTTGTTGTTGAAACCCTAAACCCTAAACCCACTCACTGATCAAAGACAGAGCCTAAAAAGCTTGAACCCAGAGGAGAGAGGACACACACACAGAGGTTTGATACTCTGAATTCCCCCCTTGGGGTTCTTCTCTGCTCCTGACAAATGATCTGACGTACAAATCTCTTGTGTCAGTAGTACGAAGAGCATCTCCAGCGGTGCTCACCTCCGTAATGTGAGTGATCCGACTGCACAGTAAAAATTGGATGAAGAAAAGTCAAAACATGCCGGTTTGGCTCAGGAGAATCCTTTTGGATCAGCATAATTTACCACCAGTTTGCGATGGCTGGTAAAGCGCGCAGCAGCAGCAGCGGTGTGCACCTGCACAAAGGAATGTAATAAATATGATCCGACTGCTTCTCAGTGTTTCTGATTGGTCTATCATAATGATTCGTCCAGGTGGTTTGCTACAAGTAGTCCCCTTACCTATTTGCTATCCCCAGTTTCAGTTTTATGGGTGGGGTTGCAAAAAAAGTAGATAACTAAACTTGGATGTGAAAAATAATATTGCGGCGTTGCATACTGAGCACAGCTGGAGATGCTCTAAGTACAAAGCTTCACGTGTAACACTGCTGCTGCTGCAGCCCTAGGCTATAGTAGTACCCTAGTGCTTTGCTCTTTTACACACACTTTGGAAATCATGGTTGTTTCTTTCTTTCTTGTGGGAGAGAACAAACCCTGGTCAGCAGAGGAAGAGACCAGGGTTTGTTTTTTTAAGGGATTTTTTTTTTATGTAGCAGCCAAAGTGGTGATGATTATCCAGAAAATAATTTAGCCAAATATATAGCCAAATTTGGCTACATACTAGATATGAAAGTAGGAAAATAAAATAAAATTGTAATCCTTCTATATTCTTGGCTATCTACTGGAACTTATCATAAAAATCTGCCAATTTGAGAGAGAAAAAATTTAATCTAAAAAATCTGGCAAATTTGGGTTGGTCTTTTTCTTTGCATGAAAAATCCTCTGTATAGGTCAAAATCATATTTTTAAGGGCATCCACAGATGGATGGGGGGGGCAATGGGCAGACACTGAAAAAAAATTGCAGCAATACTTTTGTACTGCCTGCATTTAGGACCCTTGGCTGATTTACCGACTTCAGTCAGTTTGCCAAGGTAAATTCCCAGCAAGAATTATGGAAACTCAAATATAATTTCACCATGCAAAAATATTATTAATCTTTTTAAAAAATCCGGTAAAACAAACCAAAATCCTTCAACATATTATTATAACTCTATAACTCATCTCAAGTTTCAACACAAGCCAAATGATCATGTTTCAAAAATCCTCATATAAAAAAATATACCTATTATTATTATTATTACGAAGGGGGCCAAAATCCCTTAAGCTAATGTACTCTATAATGAATCTAAACACAATATCCTTGCCTTCTTGGTAGGCAACAAGGCCAATAAAAATATGGCAAGTTTTTAGCTTACACATCTAAAAGGATGGAACAATAATTGTGACATTTAGAAGCAAACCACCCAAAAATTAGGGTTTTAAAAACTAGGGTCCATGTTTCATCTAAGGCAAGTTCCTAGTCCTCCTCACTCACATCACAATTCCAAGGGAAATTTGCCCAACTCAGTTGTTATTATTGTACCTATCCTCCCTGCTCACATCCTTCACCAAAATTCCCTTTCTCTTGTGTAGATCGGGGTGTTACTGTAGTACCTTTTCAGGTTTGGCATCTCATTGTCAAATGATTATTTTATTTTGAAATTTTGATTTTGATGGGGAAAAAGAAATTTTGAAAAAAAAAATTATATTTAAATTTTAAAAATATTCACATATTTTTCATCATCAATGTTTTGCGCAAACGTTTCATATATCTTAGCACACATTTTGATTCCAAAACTTCCTTTCCTGTGCAGAAAATATTGTACTAACCATTAGCATACCATCAAGCACTGAAAAGAAAAGCAGGGTTCATTTTTTAGATTTTTATTGCATACACAAATTTAATTAATTAATTAATTAAATAAAAAACCTTGGATCAAAATAACGCAATTTTTTCACATGGCTGCACTGTCAAGCTCATAAAAAGTGCTGGTAAAAAAAAATTCAACTTAAGTAAACGATAATTTTTAAAATTTTCAGCAAGAAGGGACCTTAATTTTTTTTCTTAATTTTGACACAGTGTGGACCAGTGTGTTTTTTTTAATAAAAATGTGACCAGCTCCAATACCACCAAAAGCTTAGGTTTAAGTGAGAATGATATGCATTTCTATACATATTCAATGCCATTCATTTTAGCAATTAGGTCTTCTACTTCATTACTACTATTTTGATTGTTTTGGTTTTCCTTTCTTGTGTTTACAATTTGCTTCAACGTGCATTGTACTTATTGTGGATGGATTTTCATCCTTGTTTGCACACACACACACACACACACTTAGACAGGCCGGTGGACAAACACTTAAGCTCTTATATATGGACCCAAAGCTTCAAGTCCTAAGACATTGCTCCTTTGATGCTCAAGTTCCAAAGGTTTTCTTAGAGCTCAGCTTGGTGCATCCCATAGTTGATCTGATTGCTCAAAACAAACAAAATTTGAAAAAATAATATGATTGTCAAAAAAATAGGCAACGATAATGTTTGGTAACGAGCTTAAAAGACATTTCAAAGTTCCGGCCCACATTCATGATCTTCATACATAGCTTTTTTGTATGCTCCTTTTCCCTCTAGAGCAAGCTCAAAAAAATAATGTAAAGCTTGATTTGGTACACCCATAACTATTACAAGTCTATTAATTATTTTTCTCAATCGAGACCCATAAACTTGGAAACTAGAGTATTAAAAAAAGAGATAATATTTTAAATACAGCCATGTGAGCCAATTGGTATAGCCGGCCAACCAAGAGTAGTCATTTCGACGTTGAATGAATCTTACAAACACTAATAATACATGTGGACATATATTATACAGGTTAGTTCAATGTTGTTGGTGGAGCTACTCTTATTACACATGGAGACTAGTCCCTAGATATTAAAAAAATAAAAATCCATACCTATTTTATTTTCTTTGACTGTAAGTTGCAAAATCTGGCAAGAAATCAACTATTTTATTGAAATATGTAATAAAGTTATCTGTAAAGTCATCCTGTATTTAACCCCTTATCACCTCTGCTTTCACCCCCTGGTTTCAGTGATATTCGGAAAGTAAGGGAATTTTATTACATATCAGCAGTATGAAATGCTGAAACTCAGCATTTAATGCACAAGGTTCGAGAATAATTATAATAGTTGTACAGGTAGGAGCACTGAAAATATATGTAGCACTAGGATGTATCTAAGGAAGATTTGGGGGGTTTGGTGTGGCTGCTTTTAGATAGACCTTACTCTAACTGCATGTAGGGTGTTGTGGAGGCACTCATCACAGCCATAAGCTTCACTCATGACTTTGTTGACTGGTTCTATATGCATTAACCTTAGCTTGACCTTGGGGAACCTCCATGTCAAAAAAATTCCATACTTCTTCACCAAACTAAAAGAACAAGGGGTGTGTCACACTTGTTGCCTTGCCATTTACATTAAAAAAGTATCTTAAGGCAAAAGAAGAGTTACGGAAACTCAAATATTTTGCCATGCAAAAAATTTGATCTTCAAAACAATCCTCTAAAAGAAACCAAAATCCTTCAAGATATTATAACTTTAAAAACTTTATTATTCTAATTTATCTATGTATTTTTATTGTATTTTTAAATTATACCTCCTATAATTACAAAATGATATTCAAATGTGATTTTTCATTTCAATGGAGGTAGAATGTCATCATGAAATACCTAAGTAATATTGGAATAGGCTAGTATTAAATTTCAAAAATCATAACTATAGTTATAGTCGTAATAAAAAAATGGAAGGATATATTTAATTTTTTCCCTATTTAACCAAGATATTAGCACAATGCAACTATTTAGAAAATTTATCAATTATTTAATGCTTTTGTATTTCTATGGTCCCACCAATCGCAAATGAATTTTAGCTAGGGCTCCAAGAACTCACTCCTTGTATATTTTAAAAAGCATTTGGGATAAAAGGGCATTAAAAAATATGTTATGCAATGATATATATATATATATATATATATATATATATAAACATTTTATGTGTAATTCAAATATATTTTCATAATGAATTATAGGCACTTTAATTACATTTAAATAAATTATTTTAAAATTTTAATAAGTTACACCCTTTTTTTTCACATCATTTGGAATAAAATGGAGTGACTTCCTCAAAAGTGGGGGTTATTAAGCAAGAAAACACACAAAACACAAGAAAAGATATTTACTATGATATGCCTACTTTCAAGCAAAAGTATTGTCTAAAAAATAAAATCAACAACATGGGGGGAAAAAAAAATTAAAAAAAATCATTGTGATGCAAGAAGGTAGTTATTTTCACATTTGGACTTTTCAGAGTTGCTACAAATTATACTAGAAGATATAGATTGCTTCATCTTTGTGAGCTTTCTTCCATCACAATTGTTGTTTTGCATGGCTCTAATTATTGTCTAACAAATAATTTTAAAATAACAAAAGCATAAAGCTACAATTTTTGCATCAAAGAAAACTAAAAACATCTTCTTGTAAAAATCATGATATGCATCTTCCTTCATTGGAACACACTTTTATTTTTCATTCCACAAACTCCCACATATATATATCTTTCCTTCCCAACTTTTCTAGCAACAACATAGAGAAAATGAATCACCCAAAAGGTTCCCCACCACCCATAAATCCATGGGTCACCTTATTTTTTTCTAGATTTTTTCACCATGTCTTACCAACTTGCCTTCTAAAAGAATACTCAATATTTTCTTAAATCAACATGAACTTTTTTCCCCTACTTGCCTTCTAAAATAACTCAATATAAATTATCCTAAAATAATGAAAGCAATCTTCAAATACTACCAATAAATTGGACTTATTGGACTACCACAATAATATTTTTAAATTAGAATATAATGTTAATCTAGATATGGTAATTATTGTCAAGTACCAATTGCTCACAACATATGCATGCACATTAATTCACATCTGTGTCAATGATGTTCACCTCATCACAACTAAGGGCTTAATAGTTTGCAATAGAAATCACATCATTAGCCTTCTTCTTGGATCTACTTGTGCGGAAAAACTCAACCATGATCCAAACTTTATTATTAAATTAGTGTTTCTTGGCAACTTTTGGCAAGCCCAAAAAACAAATTTTTTTCCCATGGAGTTGTATTTAGTAATTGGCCAAGGTTATGGCAAATTGTCGACACTTTCATGCACATTTTCTTGAAAAGTTCTAACATTGTTCAAGAATAGTTGATCTTTTAGTTGAAGCAAATATTGGCACATTCTTCAAATGTCAACATCGCTTATAAACATATGGTTCTCCTTTCTTTATTTCGATTTTTGGCATGTTCTTAAGCATCCTCCTTTTTCCTTGGTACTTTTCAAGATTGTTTGTTTTTGTAGCATCTTCAATGTTGCAACTTTGTATGGTTGAACAAATTTTGCACCAAACATGATCCACTCCACCATTCATATGGATCAATTTTGCCCATGGAAATTGTGTTACTTAGAAATCTTTTGACATTTTCAGTTAACTTCTTTTTTTTTCATTTTTTTCATAGGTGGAAAATCAACTCTTTCCAAATTCTCCACAATTGTTGTTGTTTGCAATCCTCCAAGCATGCTATTAATGAACTTCATTACAAGATTTGCCCACGGTAGTGTGGAAATGTTGTCATTCTTTATGCTTGACAATGAAGCACCATGTGATAAGTTGGAAGACAAGTTTATTGAATGTGTGGATAGCTCCAATTGACTTTCATCATTTGCATTGCAAGAATAAGAATAGTTTTACAATGACACACTAGCCTTTTTCACCTTTGCTTCCCCCCCATGGAATCAAAACAAACATAAAAAATGAAAATAGAATACAAATAGATATGTAGATGATAATGCACCAAAACAATATCAAGCTAAACAATGCACTTCATTTATTCAATTTTCACATGATAAAAACTAGTGTTGGGTGAGTATCACAAATATCCTCGAACATTAGTCGAGTATCTTATTTTAACCCCCTTAGGGTATCACCATGTGTGATACCCTTATTGAAAACCAAACTACTGGTTTTCATTTGCGTGAGAACTAGATGTGAAAACTAGTTTTTTTAATTTTTTTTTAAAAATTGAGAATCGAATAAGGTTTGACCCTTTATTCAAGTTAGGGTTTCATGGTTTAACCACCTTGATAATTAAAGTTAGGTTAGAGGCAACACATTCCAATGGCTCCTTCCTACAAACCTTAGAATTTTGTATAAAAGAGTTTTGTCTATTTTGTTACTCTTCTCACATTTTTTGTTTTGAATTTTGGATTTGCATGTTTTCATTTGCATTTGTGTGGTCGATTTTAATTTTAGTTAAAGTTTTTTTTTCTTTGAATTTTGTTGTCTTTGCTTTGCCTTGCTATTCATCATTGTGCCTTGCTACTCACCTTCATGCCTTGTTACTTGTTTTTTTTCCAAGTATCTCTTGCTAGCCATCCCCCATTGTTGCTTGCCTTTGTGCCTTGCTACTTTGCCTTCTGTGTCAATTGGTATTCCCTCCCCACTTTCTTATGCAAGTGGAGGAGTTTGGAATAACATCCAATAGAGGTAAAAAAAAATTCCCAAAAAACACAAAAATTCTTTGTTTCTGTCAACGTTCTTAACCAATCATGTGGACATTGGCTTCTCAATGATGTTTTACACTTAACCATTTCCATGAGTTTGAAACTAAGGGAAGAAAATCAAGTTCTTCCTTCATTTGAAAGCTTAATGGATGATGATTCGATTATTAGTGTTGAATTATCTTTGCTAGCGTCTAACATTAGAAATGAGGTAATCAATGTGCTAGATTCTTTCCTCTAATTCTAAAAGGTTTATGATAAAACAAAATCTCACAATATAATATCTTTGATGTTAGACCATAAGTATAAGAGCCTTCGTATATAGTATCCTCATTTGTTGGAAGGGAACAAGGTGTTGTTCTTGTTAAAAAATATAATAGGAAATCCTTATATCCTATCTTGCTCAAATGTCATGAGCATTTGCATCCTTTGGTGAGGTCAAAAAAGAATTTTGCTAACCAAGATTTTATCAGGATTGGAGTTTGGATATGTTTGAATAGACTGCAAGCACAAATGAACTAGCAAAAAAACTTGTTAAGAGGGAACTATTAATTTTCAAGAGGTATCAATTGAATGTTAAAGAGATCAAATGTCATTTCAATGGTGGTAGAAACATGAAGCAATGTTTTTTACAATTGGATTTTTAGCTTGACAAATTTTGGAGATTGTTGGATCCCAAATAGAAACAAAAAGGATATTTTCTTTGGTTGGAATTCTTATTAACTTTAGGAAATGTCATTTGAAAATAGAAAATTTAAAGAAGTTGATTTTTATTAACAAAAATTGGTTTAATGATTCTAGAATAGGATGTAAATGTCCATCTAATTTACTAAAATTTCTTGAAAAGGACATAGACTTAGAATAGGAGTTAAAAGAGTTTGAAGGGGAATTTGAAAAATATGAAATTGTTGAAGTGTAAAAGTTCAATCAATAAATTGTTGGTTATTTTAGAATTTTTTTGGGTAACATTGCTTATTATTTTTTCATTGTTAAAAAAAGAAATCAATTCAATTATTGTTTAATCTTAATTTTAATTTTTAATGATTTTTAATTTTAAAAAAAGCAATACCCAGCTTGTGAGAACTAACAAAGGATAACCAATTGTTTTCAAATTTCCAAGAATCAACATTGTGAGAACCAGTTTAATTTTTTTTTAATGTTGATACCCTTGCCCAGTGTAGAATTTTGTTGGGGTAGAACCAGACCCATTTGTAAATTAATTTGTGAAAACCAGACCTAGTGGGTATCATAAAATTGTGATACCCGCCCAACATTGGTATAAGAACACTAATTTCAAACAACTCAAGGCATAAGCATTGTGAAATCCTTGCTGCATGGAATTCCTCTATTGCCAAATTCCAATCCTTGATTGGAAATTGATTGGTGATTGCCCTAGTCTTACCAACATTTGCCACCAAGATCCAAGGTCCCATGAATTTGCTAACTTACAATATTCATTGATGTGAATGAGCATGGATTCCCACCGCACCCCCGCACCCCCCACCAACTTTCTACAATCACTTTTAGTGTCCTTGCATAAATTTACCATGATCATTGCCTCTTATGCTAATAAATTGTCCAATATGAACAATGAACATGGTTGTTGGACATGCAATGGTGAATGAACTTTGCAAATTAGTAGATAGTTATGTTGAATGAAACCTTAACCCAACCGTATTCGAGTTGCACATTATTGTGCACTACTAGTGACGATCAAATAGATATAATTTTTCCTATGTTTTCATACGGTTTTCAATAATTCATCAATAATGCAATCTTGCAAGAGGAGCATCTGCAATCTGATTGTGGCATAATGCAATCTGCAAGAGGAGCATCTGGCAATCTGATCATGGCATATTGCAATCTGCAAGAAGGTTGTTGCAGGAGCATTGGAGGAGCCTGGTATAGAGTAGTAGTAAGTAGCTGGTGAAAAGAGATTTTGTGTCAAGATCCAAAAGGGGTAGGTTTCTTTTACCAGCCATAGTGTGCAGTGAGTGTGCACACTGGGTGTTGTTGTTGTCTCTGGCTGCCAATGGCAAGGTACACTGTTGTTGCAGTGGGCTGTGGAGTCCAACGGTGGAGATGATGCTCTTAGCCAGAATCAATTATTCCTGGTTTTGTTATGTAGGTATACTTGATATGGAATAGTTTGTGAATGTTGAACTTCTTGGTGACTATGTTGTTCAGCTTCTTCTTCTTCTTCTCCTTCCTCCTCTTCTTTCGTCTTTCTTCCCATCATATCACCATCAGTTGCTATGGAATCCACATGACAAACATTCTTTCTTCAATCTGGTTGGCGACAAAGGGATAGCAAGAGTATAGCACCAATTGCTTCAACTGCACAGAGAAAAACCAATATCAAGTTATACAAAGTGAAGGTATAGTCAAAAACCCACAATCTCAGGAATAACTACTAGTTTGTGAGGGAAAAAGTTTCATACATCTCGCAATATCAGTCCTAGTCCTGAAATCAAGTTGCAGAATCTGCTGACAGGCTCAGAATAATAACCCCGATGGATTTTTCTTTCTAGCAATAAGATTTCAGCAATGTGTGGGGCACAATTTTGATTGCACATTATATCTATGAATATTACACGACAAATCTCCACAGCAACAATTTTGAAGCTAACCTAACAACAAGTGCAGTCATAACCTAACAAGAGTTGCTCACAAAGTGTCAGACTGTCACCTTCTTCATCATCAATAGCAGTCACGAGCTGCCATGACTACTACCCACTGACTTCATCAGTCCTCCTGATGGTGGCTGTAGATAAAGTCCACAATAAATCCACCCAATGTTTGATCATTGCACATTAGTCTCCCAAACTCAGCTCATGTGTAAACTGTCATCTTTGTTTTCACATGACCTTTTGCTGTTTCTTCTGAACACACTTTTCTCACATGTTCCAGGATATCTCTCAAAGCACAGCTGCACATGTACCAACAACATCCTCACATCAAAACAACAACAATCAAGGCCTTTTATGGTTCTGCATAGCTTCCCATTGAACCCTTTCGTGTCTGCTTTCCACTTGTAGAATTGAGCATGATGCAGTGAAAGAAAGGGCAAGAAATTGCAGGCCTAGTGCATAACTCTTCGTATTAATCTTATATTGTCAACAGGCAGCAGCAATGCGGACCTTGCTGCACTAGTGTTTGTTCACCCAATTGGCTTTTCACTTGTCCAACACTGGTGTCCGATCAGCTTGCTCAACCAACCTAGGATCAAGATCATCTAAACAAGAAGGAAAATGCCTTTAGGGCACTGGTGGCAGTAGCATGAAAGAGAACCTCAGGGAAAAACAGAGTAATTTCTGAGAGAGAAGAGAGGCAACCTTGGAAGAGGCAAATCCAGGAGATACTTAGGAAAGTTTGCCCACTCCTCTTGAGGAAGGTAAATGTTTGGCAGAGATTGAGTATTAGCAGAAAAAGAACCGGCAACCATTCTCTTGAGAGAAATGAAGAGGAGACCAATAGGTTTTAGGGTTCACAGTTTTGCCTTTGCTTGTGATAAAACCACAGGCAACAACATCTCTACCATGATCCAGGCTCTCCATGCCAATTGAATGTGAAATTGACAAGGAATGATGTCCAGTTTTGTATGTTCCTGGCTGCAGGGTATGGAGCTGAAGAATGCCTGCTCACATGCTGCTTGTTGAGGTGCACCTGTTCATCAACCTGATGTCTTCCAAGTGTAAACTCGCACAGCACTTTTAGATCTTCTCTCTGTCCATAGAAATCTAACGAGCAGTTTCAACATCGATGCCAGTTGCCCTTTGACCTATATACTTGAACAGGAAGAAATACCTTATGCATCACATATGGTCAGCAAAGTCCTGGGTGCGGGGAAATGCGACAAGGTGAACAACTGCAAAGCCCACAGATCGAAACACGAAGCAAACAAGATCAGGCTGTGTGAGAAGGTGAATACAACTCCCTGCAGAGCCAACAAGACGAAAAATGAAGCGAACAAGAGCAGGCTATGTGAGAAGGTGAACACAACTCTCTGCAAAGCCCATAAGATGAAACATGAAGCAAAACAAGGGCACACTGTGTGTGAAAGGCGAACAACAACTCTCTGCAGGAAGGAAACAAGAGCAGGCTGTGTCTGGAACTTCGCAGATCCCCAAACCCTAATCCAGAATCCTTTCCTCTTATAGTCCTAAAAGGTTGTGTGAGCTTCGATCGGATGTCGAAACTCTCTGCAACAGAATCAAATCACAATCAAGTATGACTCGCATAGAACTGAAGATTCCAGGCCCCAGCAAACTCGCACATCAGAAATCACTCCCACCCATTAGATCCCCAAACCCTAATCGAGAAACCCTTTTCTTACAGTCCTGCCCTAAGGTTGCGTAAAGCATCGATCGGATCTCGAAGGTCCCAGAAGAGAGAAGAGAGCAGCCGCCGAGTCAAGGATACTGTTGTGATGCCTGTAGCAGAAGCTTGACACCCAACAGGCTATAATCATGGCAGCAGCACGGAACATGAAACTAGGGTTGCAAGCTCTGTTGTACCAACAGAGCCGATCTTGCGGAGTGTCAGCTAGCAAGGCATCAAAAGCAGCAGCGCCATACTCAGTTTCGACTTCGACAGTTGGCGGCGCTGTTCAGCAACAATCCGAGGAGCCAGTTGTAGAAGCAGAGCCTGTAGAGACAAAATTCGCGGAACGGAGCAAGCTTCTTGTTCTTGGAGGAAATGGATTTGTGGGTACGCATGTGTGCCAAGAAGCTCTCACCAGACATGTTCCGGTGGTAAGTATCAGCAGATCAGGGAGACCAGCAGCAGCGGCGCATGATCATCATCCCTGGATGAACGACGTCAATTGGATTCAGGGAGACATCTTGCACCCGGAGAGATGGAAACACGCGTTACAGGAAGTCTCTGCCGTGATTTCATGTGTGGGTGCATTTGGATCCAACCAGAAAATGCTGAAGATCAATGGCGAGGCAAACATTGCAGCCATCAATGCAGCTTCTGAGTCTGGCGTGACAAGGTTTGTGTACATTTCAGCTGTCGACTACGGACTTCCTTCCTTTGTTTTGGGAGGCTATTTCAAAGGCAAGAAAGCAGCGGAAGAAGCTTTGCTCCGCAAGTTTCCCTATGGAGGTATCATCTTAAGACCGGGTTTCATTTATGGCAGTCGTCAAGTAGGAAGTGTGAAGATTCCACTCAGTGTCATTGGTACTCCTCTGGAATTTCTCTTGAACAATGCAAAATCAGTTTCTCGACTCCCTCTAGTGGGAAACTTTCTTCTGCCTCCTGTGAAGGTCACATCTGTGGCCAGAGCAGCAGTGAGGTCTGCCATTGACAATGCTGTGCCCCCTGGTATTCTTGATGTGTGGGGCATCAAGCGACTTGGAGACCGCTGAATTCCCCTTAAGCTCCCCATCCTCTTCTAAAACCCACCACTGAAGCTCCTTTTCATCAAGCTCCTTCCTCTATACCACAAAGAGACATCAGATCTCTGAACTCACTGCATCAAAATGCATCATCAGCTGGTTGCACTTGCAAGAGATTGGATCTCAGAACGCAACACATCAATATGCATCATCAGCTGGTTGCACTTGCAAGAGATTGGATCTCAGAACTCTAACACATCAATATGCATCATCAGCTGATTGCACTTGCGAATTGTGGTGCTTGCAGATTGTGGTGCTGATGGCATTTAATGCCAGAACTTCCCATCTGTGAATAGTTATCCTTACCTATCTTTCTCTCATAGCTTAGAAATCCTGACTTACATTTTGCAGTTCTTCCTGAGAACTTCATTCACTTGATTTTTTATTTTTTAAGGAAAAAACCCTTGCAAATGGCATTGAGTGTCTCTCTCTTCAGAAGTTACATGCTCACACTTGGTGCATGTGCTCCTCCTGCTGCTGCTTTATGACTTAGTTTGTGGACTGCACTGGCAGTAACTTGTTGGGTTGACTCAAATCTGTTGGGATGGCTTCAATTCTCTGGTTTTGTGCATCTGATGTTTGTACAGGGGACAAGTTAGAATGGAATGAAAGCTTTTTTACCCCTCACTGTAAGCTAGAATGTTGCATCTAGAGTGAGGATAACTATTCCATTTCTTTGATTAGCTATGATTGCCAACAATCATAGCTAATCAAAGCTTGTCTTCACATTGCTAGAACTGGAAAATATGACAGAAGCTCAGGGATGTGGAAAGCTGTACTATGGAATGGTGAAGCTCCTGCCCATTATGTTGGGTGAAGAATCAGCAAGCCTGTTAGGGCAAGCTGGGTGATGCGCCCAACATAACGGGCAAGGACAAGGCCATTCCATGACATTAAGGTCTGGGGTGAACAAATCCTGTGTTCAACAGACACATTTTGGTCACTGTTATGCATGTCTGATCATCATCAGAAGATTATGTCATATAACATGGTCAAGAAAATGACCTAATCTGCCACCCTTGCAGAATCGTTTTCAGTGAAAGCATGGGCTCATTATATTCTTATCTACATTCTTATCTGATGACATCAGTGGGTGAATCATGGCAACTTGTCACTGCTTTTCATGATGAACAGATGGTCTGCAGATTGTGAGTGACACTCATAATGTTACAATCCACAATGACGTTTTAGATGTTGGTTTTGCTGCAATTGACTGAACAGCTTGTCATTTAAAAGTTAAAAGTGCTGGTATGGAGTCTTCTTTGCAATCTTAGAGATAAGTAGTGGATCTTTACTTTTGCTTCCTGGGAGGAGGAAATCTGTTTAGAGAGGCTCTCTTGTATGAAGTCTTGAGTTTTTTAAATATTTGGAAAATTTGTGAAGTTCAGCAGCTGTCATCACAATTTTTTCTGCTCTATTGTGATGACAGCTGCTGAATAAGAGATTATCTGTAGATTGTGCACTCTCTCAATTTGTAGTCTTTGGGTACTGAGGCTTGGTGGAGAGTAACTGCATAAACCTTGTGTCATGGTGCTTTTGCTTTCTACATTCAGCACCCTTTCAGGAATAGAAAGCAAAAAAAGATAATTGGGTGGCTCTGCTTTTTGTTGAGTTTGATGCATAGACACTCACATACAAAAACACGGTGCCACCCAACAAAGGGATAGTAGTAGTTCAACCCAAGAATGTAGAATGACAGTATTGAGCTTTGTACATATGGTTGTGTGTAAAGGGAGTTCCCCGACTCAAATAACAAGAAGAAGATTATGCAACTATAGATGTCAACGACCCCAAAACTTTGGACAGGTGTGACAAGGGAGCTTACTTCCTTTCCATGGAATTACAAGTGTAAACCCTAAACCCTAAACCCCGCCCACATTTGTGCAAGAGCAGAGAATTGGAACAAATCTAATGTTTGCAAAAACAAAGGTCTACTTATTATAGATAGAATGTTTATAAAATCAATCCGCAAAAATTACAATATGTAATGTCAATGTTATCAGAAACTAATAAAGACTATAAAATCTCAATGGTAATGGAAATTGCAAAAGGAATGTAGTAAAAAAAATCAATGCTTGAAAATAATGTATCATCTGTTGAATCAAAGTTAATGAAACTAAAACTACGCAAAAGCAAAATCTCCAAATGATTCAATAGTTGAAGGAAGCTTTGCATATTGTGCAACAAGGAAGGTTGCAACTACATTTGGGTTTGAAACCAAAAGGGTTATAATGCAATTCAATGGATTTTGTCATTGACACCCACCAATGTTAGTGACTATTGTTGGTTGTTTCTCATATTTAGACATCACATCATTTGACCAAAGGAAAACTTTCAAGCAAATTCTAGAAATTTAATGCAATGTCTTCACAAAAAACAACAATAGGATTGATGAGTCTCTAGTTTTTTACATCCTACTTGGCTAAAAAATTCGATCCTCATTTATCGTTTGTTGTTGTGAATTGGGATGTGCATAAGCAACATTTCCTTGTTATGAAGTTCTTCAACAATCATTGTGAGGGCAATGGATGCATCAACGACTTACAAAAACAAAAACAAAAATCAAAGAATAAAAAGGGATAATAATAATAATTGGATATAAAATTAACAATTGAAAAAGGAAAAACATATACAAGAAAAGCCAACATAAGAAACAAATGTATCTTCAAGTTCTACATCATATCCTACTCTTGAAAGACGATCTCTTTGTAGTTGATTAGATATTATCTTTACATCGCCTTGTTTTGTTAATAATATGCTTACCTTCCAACCCAATAATATTTTATGTCAATTGCTTATTAAAAATGCAAAAGGTGTTTTTGCCAATAGTGGTTTTCATGAACCATACCTTGTGATGTTTTGTTAGCACCTTATTTTTTTATTGTAAAAAAAAGGGGGGGGATTATAATTTTAAATTTACGACACTTTAAGGCCTTAAATGTTCCTACCACATCTAAAATGTAACAATTGATAGCATGATGATCACCATGTAAAGCACAATGGTCAACTAAAAACTTTTAGTCTTTACTTGAACCTTGGGAATACTTGTGGTAATATGTATGAAATAAAAATCAACAAATACAAAATCCAACATAGGATAAATCACAAGTTAATAGGTTTATTGGCAATAAGTAGAATGCAAACATTTTATATTCAACAACAACATGAAACAAAAGAAGAATAAACAAAAATTATTATACCTTGAGAACTCACCAAACTCATTGACATGCAAAATAAAGTCTATGTCATTTATATGTTCCTTAGTTATGTTGTTATGTGAATTATGAAGTTATAGGTAACGAAACTTGGTTAACCAAGTTTGGTTGCCCAAGTTAGACTAAACCTTAGGTTCAATTTATATGATGTATTACTTGGCACTTCTTCTAATTCAATATAATTTATTTTTTAGAAAGAGAAAGGACATCAAACTTGTGCATATCCCTCCTGAATTTAGTCATAACTAAACGATTGATTACTTTGTTGGCATCACATTTAACACATTTGTAAGAAAAATTTGTTTGAATGTTAAATCTTGGACCCAAAACCTTCGATTTAAAAGATCTTCTTAGTTTCATGAAATCGAATCACACCCCCCAAAAACCCAAAACAAATATGCAAGTTGTAAGTTGATCTAACTTATAAAGTTAGATGACTAAAAAAATGAAATTTAATCAAGAACACAACAATAATTTATAACATGACAAGGGTATAGAAAGATATTTGTGCATGGGTAAAATTCACCATTTTTCCTTCCAACTTGCAACAAAAAAATCACAAAGATTTGATACAACAAATTTTGGGTTTGATTTGTGCATATCCGTAATGACATAAAGTTTTTTAAACTGCTTCTAGGCATTTAAAGCATTTTCAACTCAATTTTTTGGGTAAATTTTTTGCCTTCTATCTCCTCTTCAAAAATGTTATACTTAAAAGGGATTGAAATAAAAAAGTCAATCATTATTAAAAGAATCATCATCTTCCATTTGTCAATTTTTTAATCACCATGTATTAATATAAATTTAAAAAATATTCATCCTTGGCAAGGTTGTCACAACCTTCAACATTACTTTCATGCCATATAGGAAGGTCCTCCAATTTTGTGACAATGAAAATTAACAAATCTATGAAAGAAAAATAAATCAAAAACCAAACAAACTAGTTGTTACACATAGCAACAAGAACCTACAAGGGAAAATTTTAAAATGTTCATTTTCACAATAGAAAGCACAAAAAAAAATCCTTAACAAAAATTGGAAACAATTGAAAACCCCAAAAAAAACTAACATAAAATTTTGGAGGACAACCTTGGGGTATATTGAACAACAAAGGGGTAGGAACAAAATAGCTAATGGCAAAAATAACAAACCAATTTCACTCCCTTTGGATATGTCAAAAGGTCCAAAGCTAACAATTTGAATCCTAACACTCGAAAAAGCTTGAAAATAACACAAAAGCCAAGCGAAGAAAATTGCTTCAATTACAAAATAGAAACCACAACATTATATTAACATGCAAACAACAAAACAAAACAAGATCACAAAAAAACAATTGCTAACATAAATGTTACAGCCAATGAGGCCAAAAACAAGATCAAGAGGTCATAGCAACAACACAAGGAAATAGTAAAGGTTTAACAAAACAACTACAACACACACACAACACAACACCCAAGCAAATCATTGCTGAAAAAGGCTAAAGAAAAAGCAAAATGCAAACTTATATAATAATCTCATGGTCTTTTGAATTTCATCTAACAACATCTCAACCAATCATTAGATCTAAAAAATTGCCACTATTGATACAACAACCAAAAACCTAAAACGAAACTCTAAACAAGTCCATTTGGACCATTCATATTTTAAAAAATTTATTAAGGGGAATTATCTTAATCATCCATAAGACCTTTATTCTTGCCATCATCCACTACATCTAAACTATTGATTTTATTTTTATCATTGACTTTCAACTATCAAATCATCCAACCAATCAACATCCACATGGCATATTATTCATCATCCATAGTTCATCAATGTCAATGATCATTTTGAAAAATGAAGCAAGGTTTGGTTATATAGTTCTTTTCAATTGAAAAAAGTAGACTTTGGTTTCATTGTCTAACCATGCCCATTTATATTGAAAAGATTGGCAATATTTATCATCGACCCATTTAAATTATTGACTTAACAAGGATTTGGAATGTTAATCAAGATGTGTTACCATTAATGAAGTTGTCCCTATACATTCATGGAAATTGTTGGATCCAATGAAGCAATTCAAACAATCAATTTGAAAAGTCCATTTAGGGATTCAATCATGGTTGTCCATCTTTAGTCCAATATGCATACAATAGCAAGATTGAAATCAATCTTGACCCTTGATGATTGGGTGTGTAATTTGGCCATTCATTCAAATTAAATCAAATCACTTTTCATCCATTTCATGACCCATCCACAATTCATCCATCATTTTAATTTTAGCAATTAGATTATTTTGCATCTTAGCCATTGAATTGAACCACTTTTATTTTCATTCATTTTTATTTTTTTAATTTGATATTTTTTGGAGTTGACTGAGACTATTGATGTAGTCATTAGGTTGGTTTTTTTTTACCACTCGATCTAGAGGAAAGGTTTGTAACGGTCAATTACCTATTTACCATCAATTCAATTGATCTTTGTCATCCACATATATTGGTCAATAGGATTATTTTATGTTGAGATTCAATGTTTTAAGTGTAACATATATCTATTTCAAGTTATTTCATTTCATTATCAATACAAACCATCGATTGAAATGAATCGACACCATTCATTTCAAGGCAATGTTAGGTTGTGGTGTAGTTGCAATTTTACCATTGGACATGTAGATGTGGAAATTAATTTTTATTTCATTTATATGTGTATCGTTCTTTTGTTGTTACATTGATATGTTCAAAGTTTTGCAAATATGTTTTCACCTTTTTGAACCATTATGTTGTTACTTTGTTATGTTGAAGTTTTGTTCAAAATTTTGTACTTTCATATTTTCATGCTTATGTGTTATATTTCATCTTTATATTGTCCCCATTAGATACATCCCTCCAAATTTCCTTTTTGATTTGCTACTCTTTATTTGTCAAGTTCCTTTACTAAGGAGTTTGGATTTGTTGCTTCTTTGTTGCTTTTGTTATAATAAAGAATCAATTTTTATTGGTTACTTCACACAATCTTTAATTGGCAACATTGCACCCTTTTGGTTGTTCAAAGATCATTTGTTACATTGTTTTTCGACTTTTTTTCATATCAACAATGATCTAATTCTTGTAACCCTTGAAAAGACCTTTCCAATGGCAAATTGCAAGTTCAATTTGAAGGTCATTTGACTCCTATTTTATGGGTTTTAATGATTTGACATTCAACCATTATTTTGACCATAACTCCTAACTCACAACTCCAAATGAAAAATGTGAGTCCACTTTTGATATTTAACCTTTGAGAACTTTCCAATGTTATGTTTAAAAAACCAATCTGGACATTGTTTGCCATCTAAACTTATATTCTAAAAAATTGAGAATATAATTAAGTCCCAAAATGCTTCCCATTTAAAAATGATTAGAACTCATTTCCTTGCACTCTATCATAGTCATGGAAAGCTTCAAACATTCCAATGTCCAACCATAGGATTTTCCATTGCTACATCCATCATTTGCACCACCATGAGGTTCACAACCCATGAGGTTTGTAGCTAGTTATTTTATTGGTTTAAGTGTAGCTACTCTTTAGTCATAGGCCACATGTTCATTATGGTTTGATTAAAACATTGTATCATTTTTCCATCATCAGGCTACACAATGATATATGTGTATATATATACATTCACCAAGAGTTTTATTCACCAAAACACATGGAAAATGCAATTGATTTTTTGGTGGTTGGTTAACTTTCATCCACACATATTATGTGGCTTATACAAAGGTCTCATGAGCTCATTTTTTGCATGACAATGATGTTGTTTTGGGCTTCTATACATAATGACAAAAGAAGGTATGTTTACTTAACCCAAGGGAGTGTAGGGGTTGGGATACCATTTATGTATAAGTTGACAACTTTGTAAAGAAACAAAAATGGAATTTTTAAAAAGGCAATGGTGAAAAGGAAATGTATGATGAAACATAATATGTGTAGAGGAATAACAAAAAAATTGCATGTTTTTATAATTATGGTATTTTGAAAAATTGGGAATTAAGGTTCTTTGAAAAGCCAAATAATTGCCCAACATGACTCCTCTTGAAAAATTATGCAGTTCAAAGAAAACAAGAAGAAGAAGTTTTTCCCATTCCTTGCAATTGTCGCAATCTTCAAAATGCCATCAATCTTTAAAGTTTGGCACCATAAACCTTCCTTTCGTTTAGTAATACATATCACCTAATTGGAACAAGACATATTGTTGGAATTTAGTAACAAATCAACAAGGTGTGTTATAGACAATGGCCTTGGCATTAATTTAATATCAACAATTGATATTACATGATAAATTGGTCATAATCAAGGAATATATATATATATATATATTTCATGTACATCATCCTATTGTTGTAAAAGAAAAATTGTCATTATTCATTTTTTTCATTTTTTAACATCACATTAGTCATGAGGAACCCAAAAATGATCTCACATTAAATGATGACAAGTTCTAGGAACCTATCTAAACTAGGGTTTTTTTTTCAAATTCCTCAAGTAGGTGTATTGGCAAGGATCCTCATCATTGATTAGCAATAAATGGCGATTATCCTAGTGGATTTGTAGATATTTTTTGAAATCTTACCTAGTTCTAGTGACCTCATGGAACACACTATTTAAATTTGGTGACTTCTAACTTTTTTTTCTTGAAATATGGGGATTTTTTTTTTAAATTCTCAAATTTTTTTTTGTTGAATTCATTAGCCTTTTTTTTTGGTTGCCAAATGGCGAAAATTCACCACAAAAAAACCTTGATCTAAACATTTAAAAAGTTGTTACCAAAGCAAAACCAATAAGAAAATGTCACAACAAGGTGCAAGCAAGGTAAAGTAGATGGCTCAATGCTCCTTGTAAAAGAAATTTACATGTAACCATGAAAAAGTTTAATCTATTGAAAGTAAATTTTTTTAATGGTACAATAATTAACACGATGATAATATTTCATTTTATGTGTAAAATGTTGAAAAACCCCATCTTGAAAGTAGAATTAAGTAAAATGTTTTAAAATATTTATACTTGCACAAAATGTTCAATTTACAAAATGGGCATGTATATGTCGATGAAATATTGATTAAAAAAATTAATTCAATCTAATAGAGCCCTAAAAAATACTCATGTATTATCAAATTATGATTTATATAATCATAATGTATTAAAATTTTAATATGAAGTAAGTTTGAACACCATTTTGACCTAGTTAGTTTCAAACGTATTTTCAACCTACTTTTATGATACGAAAATTGTTCAAAGTTTGTATCCAACTTCCCATAACTAAATGTAGGGCCCTATGGTTTTATATTTCTACTTCAAAATATTTTGAATCTATTTTCTTGTGTCCATATAAAAAAATGTTCCATTTTTTAATTGGACTCTAGGCATACTATTTTTTTTGTCTACTTTATTTTGCCGACACCCAACATGATTTTTAATTTTTTGCAAATCTAATAATTTTTTGCTCGAAAAAGAAATCAAATATTCTCTTTTCATATTTATTCACATTTGTGAAAAAAATTAAACAAAATAAAAAGATTGGTCATCAAATGTATATTTGAATGTTTTCAATCACATCGTCATGTTGAAAAAATTACATGATTTTTTGTGTATGATGAATGCCATAACCATTTTTGAAGAAAGTAGTTTCATATTTAGTTTTGTGAGTTATGGATCAATGACAAAGTCATTTGGGACTAGATGCACATTTGAGGAGGTGGCAAAGAAAACAATTTAAAAAGTTGGTCATATGACATTTTTTACATTTCATAGTGATATGAAACCTTGTGATATAAGGCAAGTGACAACCCCAAAAAAATAAAATGATATAGAAGCATGATTAAATCAGTTACCCAACATTCATATTTTGTGAAGAAACCCAACAATTAGATGGGTAGACTTCAAAACAACCCATCAATTGGATGGGTGCACCCAAAATCTAGACATGCTTGTTTGTTAGTTTGGGATAATAAAAAACCCAAAAAAAATAATCAAAAAGCTCTTGAAAGCTTTGCTTTAGATAAAGGTGATGAATAAGGTGTCCACAACTTGCACCCCCTTTGCTTCCTACAAACAACAAAAACCATGAAAATCAAAATTTAAAAAAAAAAAACATTGATGGATTGCAAATACAAACAACAATATTTATAAGCAAGGATAGAAAATTTTAAAAATAACATATTTGTAATTTTTGAATAATCAATTTTGATGATTACTAATGTTTTGGTAACACTCTTCCCCAAGGGCCTTATTGTGCATAAATTTAGAGATTGCATTTTGTGTAAAGTAAAGCCTAACTTGGCGAAGACTATACCAAAATAAGGGCCCATGTGTGAAGCAATAGCTGAATGCTAGGCCATTTACCCTTGCCCAAGGGGTGTACGTAATGTAAAAATGACTACAATTTGTTTTCTTTTTGTGCCAACAAATAGGATTCAATTTATATGAAATGTCTAGATTAATGTAAAACACATATTACAAATAGTTCAAATTAAACAACCAATATTAAACGATAAAAATAAAATTTGACAGCAAATATATTTTGGGGAAAATAATAACTATAATTATATATATATAACACAAAAAAATTGCTTCAACAATAACAAAGTTCATTTTTCTACAATTGATGGTCATTATCATAACCCATTTTTGTAACAATATGCATTTTTAATTATGGGTTTCAAAGTTCAAAATATGAGAGTTTGGAATTGAAAGAGAGGCTTGAAATTGCAACAAGTAATGTTACCTATGTAGAACGAAAGACCTTAAAATCAAACACACACACACACATTATGGGAAAAAAATGTTTTTGAAGTTGAGGAGTTTACAACAAATTTTTTTTCACAAAGACAAATAATTAAATATTTTCATTTAATTGGATGGTGCAACGAAGGTGTGTGAAGATAAAGAGGATCCTAAAGCTTTCACGGATACTAAAGCCAAAACCTCAAAGAGAATCAAAGCAAGCAATGGGAGAACAAGTTATAAAAATAGACCATATGAAGAAGAACCCTTGAAAACCCCTTTTCTCCTCCCTTGTATCATAGAAACGAAAAAAAAAATAGTAAACATGCAAGAACAAATAAATAAAAAACAAAAGAAAGGATGTGTGAAAAACATCATGTGAATCAATTGGGAATAGTTTGTTTTTGAGAGTCACAAAGTTCAAGTTTATATGAAGTAGTCATGATTTTGCACAATTTTGAAAAATTCAATATTCTTGGGAGTCTTCGAATTTTTTGTCACTTTGATGTTGTTCATATGATCAGTTAAAAAATATACTATAAGAGAAAAGGTGATGGTTTTTTTCTAAGTCTACACAGTGATGGATCTTGTGAAAATTCATTGTTTGTTGTTTACTATAAGAGAAAAGGTGATGGTTTCTTTCTAAGTTTACATAGTGATGGATATTGTGAAAGTTCATTGTTTGTTGTTTGCTTGTGCATCATTTTGGCTCCAAATTGCATTAACCACATTTTTATTGGTTTGTGTAAAATGATTTCATTTTGAATTCAAGCTCGTGAATTTGTTGTAGTTTCATCTTCCATTTCTTTCTCAGGAGTTAAGGAATCTGCTTAAGGTGTGCATTTTGTTACAAAATTGAAAACGAACTAATTTATTACCCATATATCATTTGACAAACCTAAGAGTGCATCAAGCTAGCCTAAATGTGAATTTAACTTTGACAATATAACTTAATTCAAAAATATATATTTAAAACTTAAAATTAATCTTTAATAACACCAAATGATAATTTTTTTAATAATATCTACCCCCACCTTAAGTCTAAAAATTATGAAATCACATGTAATAAATCCCATTCAAAAAAAGGTTTTTCAATAATATCAAAAGCTTGCCCCAATTTTCATAAAACATTTAATTCTAATTTTGTTGAAATTTCTTTGACACAAATTATTTAACATTCCATAACTTTTGCACTATAGTTTAAACATTACCAAACTTCTTTGGTGCACCCGTATTCATAAAGGGTTTCCCAATGGTGCCAAAAACATGACAAATAAATAAAACAAACAAACAAACAAACAAACTTCATAGATCAATGGATTTTGTGATGCAATTAAAGTGACAATCATCATGGTGTTTGGTTATAAAAATAAAAAATAAAAAATAAAAAATGTTCTAAAATCATTTATATAATTTTGGTTAATTATTGGAATTTGATATAAAATTTGGCAATTAAAAAAATAAATTGACAACACAAAACTCAAAAAACACATTTTTACCATTTTGAAAAAAAATCTTTGATCAAAGTAAGTCTTTAGGATGTTAATAGGTAAAATCCAACAATTGGAAAGGGGAGGGTGGTTTTGTTTTATTTTCATTGTATGTGTTCATGGGATGGACACATATGTATGATATGAATGTGAAGATGTATGCATGCTATGGATGTATAGCCACATGCATGGGGTGGAAATGTATGCATGGTTTGGAGGTGTGAGTGTTTGTATGGGATGGTGGGCATTCATGCATGGTAGGGGAGTGGGTGGTCTATGTACAGGATGGGATTGTATGCATGGTATGGGGATAGGGGGTGTATGGGAATGCATGCATGGTATGGGGCTGGGTAGTGTACGTATGGATGGGAATGTATGGATGATATTGGAATGGGTGGTGTATGCATACCTGGTAAATGGGGAGGGGGTGGTACATGTATGAGATGGGAATGTATGCATGGTATGGGGATGGGTGGTGTATGTACGAGATGGGAATGTATGCATGGTATGGGGATGGGTGGTGTGTACATGGGATGGGAATGTATGCATGGTATGGGAATGGGGTGGTCTGTGCATGGGATGGGAATGTATGCATGGTATGGGAATGGGGTGGTCTGTGCATGGGATGGGAATGTATGTATGGTATGGGGATAAGGGGGTGTATGTATGGGATGAGAATGTATGTATGGGGTAGGGATGTATGTTCCTATGTATGTATGGGTACATTCAAAGGCGGTAAGGAAGGAAGGAAGGGAGGGAAGTGGAGGCGTGAGCAGCCGCGACAATCCCGCCCTCGCGCCAACGCACCCGCGCGCAATTTGGTCAGGAAGGTAGTCGGAAAGCATCTGTACCGACTTCTTGTACTTGGGTCGTTGCTGTTGTTGTGTTTTTCCATTTCTTTGCTGAATTTTGTTGCCCACAGAAGGAAGGAGGAGCCGCCAGGACTTACTGCTGTTCAGGAAAACGGCAGCAGAAACGCTCTGTTGCTATTGTCGCTCGCTCAATGTAGGAGGCACCTCCTGAGATGTCGAGATTCTCTCTTTCCTCATCTCAGAGCTTCAATCCGGAGTTGCAGAGAATTGGAAGTGGTTGAAAAATTGCAGAGAGATCCGACAGAAACAGAGGCAGAGAGGGTTGGGTTGGAAGGACCGGAGAGAGAACACAACTCCTAGGGACGAAGGAGAATGATAAGAAAGAGTCTGAGACCTGGAAGTGAGGAGGTTTGGAGTTCCGGAAGAGAAGCCTTTGTTTGTGGAATCTGGGAAGGGCTGCTTGTGATTCTTATTCGAGAATTGGGAAGGTGAAATTGGATTCTCGGGGCTTTGTGAGAATCCCCATCGAAGGAAGGGTGGGTGTGTGGGCTTGCTCTTGCTCTTGGTGTTTGAGAATCATTGGTTTGAATGTGGTGGGTTTCTGGCAGTTTGCGCCAATTCAAGCTTCTGCACAGTGGATCTGAGCCGTCGTGAATTCCTTCAAGAGGAGACGGACGACAAACAAGTGGAGGAGAAAGTCATACCATGGTTGTGGAGCTTGAAGGCTCAATCCTCAGTAGCGATGGCTCGTGTGCACTTGGAGGAGAATTAGGGTTCCCGACTATGGAATGGTCAGCAGCAGCAGCAGCAGCAGCAGGAGGGACTTGCCTTGCGTTCGAATCCCACCACGAAGGCCGTGAAGACATGCATACGCTGGCGGGTATTGGACACTGGCCTGAAGAGCTTTTCTTCCAAGAGCTTGCCGCTCAGTTACTAGTGAGCAAGCATTTGCAAGGGAACGCCCGCCTGGGGTCAGTGGAGCTGGTGCAATTGCGCAGGTTGTTTCAAGAAACCAGAGGCAGGTTAAGGCTCCTAGACGCGCAGATTGAGGTGAAGGACTTGGAGGCGGAGATGCGAGAGTTGAAGGTGGAAGAAGGGACGGAAGGAGACACTGCTCATCAGGGAAAGCAGCAGCAACGGAAGGGAAGGATGCGGAACAACTTGGAAACCGTCGACGAGTCGTTGCAGTTAGCAGCAATGAGGATATCAGACAGCAGCGCGGATATCATCGGTGCAGACCTAGAAACGAAGCTGCAGCTCGGCGAGATGGAATTTGAGGAGGAGGAGGAGGAGGAACAGGAAACCGAGTCTCGACAACAACGCGGCGGTAAACGACGCACTTGCTTTGGTGTTGCAGTCTCGAAGCTCGACTTGAAGAAAAGCAGGCATGATCTCCCTAGTTTCGCAAACCTGATTCTCGAAGACCGAGAAACACAATGAGTGTATTTGTAGTCTGAGATCCACAGCCCCCGTACCCCCCAACAAATAGAAAAGTTCTTCGATGTTTTGCTTCCCTTCTTCCTTGCAGAAATCCCAACTGTCGCTAAGGTACCCATTTCCTGAGCCCCATGGGTATGGCGCTCGACAATCTGAGGTTGGGTACCTTTGTACTTTCAGGCTCTCTCTGTGTCTCTCTGTGTCTCTCTTCTTGAAGAAAATCTGCAGAGAACTTTTCTTTTTAGACCCCAGTAGTTCCTCTTGTGCACCTTTCCTTTCAATTCCTTTCCAAGGAAATCCTCATCAATGCGCTTCAGAAGCTGTAAAAAACTCTTGACCTCATTTGTTACTCAATTTATGGAGGTGGGTTGTGAATCATCATAGGAGCAAAAGGTGATGAAAACCCTAAGTAAGCAAGCTTTCACCTACTGTCCTGCTTTCTTCTTCCTCTAAAAAAGTTGGGCGGAAAATCCCTAGAAAAGGCAATAGAAGATTGTACTGATTGCTGCAATCAGTCACCTGTTCTTGAGGTGGATTGATGTGTCAGATGCCAGGTGTGATGGTATCTTTCTAATGTTTCCACAACACGAGAAGAGCTTGAATCCACTTCCATGATATATACCATTCTTCACATTCCTTCTTCATGCCAAATTTCTTAGAGCCCTAGAGGCCCTAGAAAGGTTGCTGGATCTCAATTTCTTGAGTTGGTTCATCAGTCCACCAGTTTTCAACACCCAGAGTACTCTGCATGGATCTGCAGTTGAAGTACAAGAACTCTTTATTTGAAACAGGGATCCCTGTTTGCAGAAGTATTGCAGAAAATGCAGCTCAAAATCCTGTGAAGTTTGCTTCTGGTGATCAAGCATTGTGGGGTTGTGGTTCTATGTAGCATTCTTTTGTAAGTGAACATTTGTAAGGTGCACTGCTTCAGAGAATAAAAGGGCAGACTGATTGCAGTTGAGAACATATATACGGTGTGATTCAAGGTTCCAGTACATGAGTTTTGGGAAGATGTTAGTCAGATGCAAATACCAAAGTTTTGCACTAATCGATGATATCAGTAAGAGTTACTCAGTTGCATAGTGAAGCAGCAAACCCTTGTACATGCAGAAACTATCTTGCTAGTTTATCCTCCAGGAAGTTCTCAAATGTTTTGTTGGAGCTATGAAGTACCTAACTGATGGTCAATTTTTGTGTGAGGGCACAAGAAGATCTGCCAGAATACTCCCTCACAGATGCTCTGCTCCAAATTTTCTGTTATCAGGTACTTTCTCTCTCTGGTTGGCTTGATCTGATATTGAGTTCCTTGATCCTCTGACTCCCCCTTCTTCCTGAACTGAGACCCTGAAGAGCAGCATGTTAAGCTGCATAGTACACATGTCATTGAAGGTTGGATCTTCTCTAACTGTGATACCTTCAGAAAATGATTTCCTGCATGCCAGGCCTGAGAAAAATTGGGTGCCAGGAAGCTCAATGGGCATGGACAAGAGCCCCCTCAATTTGTTTTATGGTTCCATTGGCAGGTCCAGACTGTAGCTATGAGTTAGGAAGATGGTGTTCCATTTTGCATTGAACAACTGCTGCAGTTCCTTTAGTGATTCCAGGTTAGTACAATTGAACATCAATTGAGTTATTTCTGCATGCTCTCTCTCAAACAAGCAAGAAAATGAAGCATGAAAAGAAAGAATGCCTCCAGGTTCCTGGAGATAAAGAGATATAGTTCACTGTTGAATCTGCTTCAAAAGAAGAATCAGCTGTTATGTTGCTCTATAACACATTCCCACAGGAGATGGACTTATCTCTTTCCCTCTAGATACATTGCAACCATGCTCTTGCCAAAAATTATGATCAAGATGCCTCTCAGTTTTTAGGGGTAGGCCACTTGCTAATCCCTCCCTGAGTTTGGTTTTTTTTTCTTTTGTCATCCCAAGAAATAAAACCTGCCAAAACTTGAGGGTCTTGTAGGTGCCATTTGACAACAGAACACAACGCCACAATTCTCATTCTTTGTTTGGTAAGAAAGAGAGAGATGAGATCACATGTGACACTTGCAGTCCTCAATGGAGTTTTCGTACTTGATTTGGAGAGAGAGAGAGAGAGAGAGAGAGTCAAAAGTGACAGTTGAGGTGCTCAAGTCAATTTTCGTACTTTTGTTTGGCTTCTTCACAGCCAAACATGTTGTGTTGTGTTTTACTTGGGGTTGCGAGCGATTTTCCATAGACACCAGCAAAGCCGGTCTTGAATAGGTTTTGCACACATTGTGTGCTGCATTTGTTCCAATTTCCAATTTACAACTGAGTTGTCTTTGTTGCTTCTGCCATCATTATAATGCCCTTTCCATTTGCCCCTGCTGATGAAGAAGGGGCAAGCAACAAGAGTGCGTACTTTCATGTGTGAGTCTTTGCAACAACCAAAACTCCTTCCCTCTGGACAATTCATTTCACTACTGTCCCCAGCGTTCCGTGTTATTGCAGCAGTTGATGATCTCCAAATTCCTGTTTCAAAGCTCCACAGTTTGTCTGTCTCTTTTGTTTTGCACCATCTCGAGATAACTGGATCCATAGTTTGCTTGTCTCTTTTGTTTTGGTGCATCTCTCAAGATAACTGGATTCACAGTTTGCCCATCTCTCTTTTGTTTCATTGAATTGGATGATCAAGGTCTACAGATGGCAAGAACCAAGAGAGCAGCCTCAAGAACTGCTGCAAGCTTACAGAGAGCACCCAAGGTATGCAAGATATGCACCATATAGGACAAGGCAGTACCTGAGTTCCTAAAACAAACTGTGGTGGTTTTTCTGCCATGTAAAGCCCTTGTGGGTGGGCTTTACAGAAATCTGGCCTGCACTCAGCTCTGCCTCATGGGGCCATTCTTCCCTTGCTCTTTGCTGTTGTGAAAAACCTGCTCAATGCTAAGAGCAAACAGGCACGAAAAGGTTCCAGAGTAATGAGGAGTCAGTCGTCAGTACGGTACTCAATGAGGTGCTGATCATCTATCAGGTAGTAGAAGCAAATCCTGACTAGGTATGTCACAACATGTCACTGGGATCCAACTACTGGCTAGGGAAGATGATATTCAAGAGTAATGTTGTGGATTATGTTTGTTAGATATGAATACGATCAAATCATTATGACATAAATCTCGTACGTAGTCAATAAACATGAAGGGGTTCAGTCTTGGACAGTGAAAAGTTAGCTCGTTGCATTCCACTAACAGATGATGTTTGGTGGTGATGTACAAATTCAGACATCAAGCAAGCCAGGTGCTTCAATGATAGATGATGATGAGCATTTGGTTTTTGCTGTGGCAAATGGTGGGGGGAAAACTCAATGTCAAGTTTTGATTCTAGGGCCACAGCTACATTGTCACTTCTTAACCTTGGCAGCATTATAGTTGCAGAGTTGCTAGAGGCTTGAAGGCACTGACATAACTACTTCTCTTGGGACGCTCATCTCAAAAAGTTAAGTGGATTACCTCCTCGTCTTCTTATTCTAGATTGACAAGAAGTAGTAGTACCCATGATCAGATGTCTTGCTATCAAAGCTAAATATCAATTTCATGCATGGGATCTTGATCAATCATATCGTATGTTGCATGATCTTGAATCATATTACCTAATGTATCATGTTTGTTGTGCTTGTGGTGTGTGCTCATGCTACTGCAGTGGGCATTAGTTTCTCTTTGAATCCTACTGGCAGCTTCAGAGGTGCAGCCAACCTGCAGGCTGTTTGAATGGCTAAGCACCAAACTCCAATTCTGGTGAGACTTCTTGAACAGCCTGCCAGCACATTGCCAAAACCAAGATGTATGAAAACTATTTCTCCTGCTCTCTCTGTGTCTCTCTGTCTGTCTCTCTCTATAGGGATTCTTTCCTTCTCCAGATTCATTTGATCATGCTGAGTATAATTCTAGACAGCAAGACAATCATGAACATCTTGCAAGCAAAAATTGCTGGAAAATAAGAAATGGGTCACAGGAAAAAACTCTGGAGCTCATTTTCTTGGGTAAGGTATCAGGCGAGCTTGGCAATGCACCCAACATAACGGGCAGCGGAGAGACCATTCCATGACATTAAGGTCTGAGGATTCAGATTCAACAATTTTTTAAAAATTAAAAATTAAAATAAAAATCATTTCCTTTGAACACTATTACAAGTATACTAATCATCACCGGAAGATTATGTCATGTAGATTATGTTAGTGTGAAGAGAACCAACTTCTTTGGTTCCAAAAGAGAACTTGGAGATTACTACCATCACAAAAGCCAGCCTCCCCCCGCTCATCGGTGGATCACATGAGCAGCACATCTCATCAGTTTACCTCTTATCATTGTCGATAAAACTGTTGTTGGCACACTCTTTACTGAAGCTTTTGTTGTTGGCTATTAGGAGCAGAAGAAATTTTTTATGGGTACAACAACCACATGATGTTCTTCAAAATGAAGGGAACAAAATGAAGGGCCCCATCCATCTTTAGGACTTCCTTAAAGAGTATATCCATTTTTTTTCACATGCACTGCAAACTATTTGGAGTTGACCCAAGAATCGTCCCACAGGTTTCTAACTCAGGGAGCTAGCTCCAAGAAGAAGCTCCACAACACAGCATCTTGGGGCTCTTTCCTTTCCATCTCTCCTCTCTCTGTCTCTCTCTCTCTACCAACCTAGTTGTAATTCTACATCTCTACAGTCATCACCTCCAAAAATTCCAGCCATCTGCTGATTGACTCCTGCTGTTGACGAGTGGATCAAGGTGGCATATTCTCAACCTGCCAACCATAAAGAGCAGCAGCAGTGCTTTCAAGTTGATTGCATAATGTTCGTAGTTTGCTGCCTTCCTCACTCTCAACCTCTAGCTCCACAGATTTCTGTGAAAAAGGTCAACAAAACCACAAGCATTATTTTGGTGTTCTCAGAGCCAAAAATCTTTGCCCCTCAATCAACCCTGGGCCTGTTTTATGGGTACTACAAAAAAAGATCTGATATGCACTGTTAAGACTAGCCAATGCTGATAGAATCAAAACAACAACATTTGAGTGAGCTTTTTTGTGCTACAACATATTTATATACATTAAATATATATACCTTCAAATTGTGCAAAATGGCTCTCAGAGTCTCTTCACAAGTAGAAAGAGTGGAAACCAGAGTCTCTTGCTTGCAAATGTCTAGAATTGTTTGAACAGATGCACACATTCGCTTCACTGCTGCACTTGTTGCCAGTTGTGGACCTGGACCGGGAAAAGACATAAAACCCAAATCAATAAATCCCTCTACACAAAACAATACAAATGGCACAAGATTGAAGAAGACCCACAACAGAGCTCCCAATAAAAAGATTCAGTTACAGTTTACTGCTGCAAGCAACTAAACTGACCTGGATGCAGCAATGAGTTGAGACAATTCAACACTGCCTTCCCAAAACTAGGACTTTTGGAGATGAGCACTAGACATGGGCGACAAAGAGTCATCTTACTCTGTACACTGTCCACCTTCAAGAGATACAAGAAGCCCCCAAGTCAGCAACAACCCAGAAAAGCTCCAGCTCTACCATGAAGTTTCATGCATGTCCAAACATGGATCTATCCATTGCAACATCCTTAGCTCTCTATAATACACACATGGCCACCCTTTCTTCTCTCTCTCTTTAATATGGAGCTCCTCACATGACGAGCTAATAATATTTGATGCCAATCTCACCACCAAACATGAACTGACAAATGGGAGTAATCAGACATGACGAGTTTTTTGCGCTGCTTACCAGAGCAACAGATAAGAGAAAGTTACAAACACATTGAGGGAGCATCTCTCTCAAGTTATCTGGCAAGAAAGAAGAAGCATTGTTTTTCCTATCTGTGAGGCTCAACACAGATATCACCCTTAGAAAGCTGTGTGCAACCTCTACTGTGGTACACCTTCCCTGCACAAAAAAAAGGATTACTGTGAAGAAGTAGCATAAAGTTTCTGAATTTACAAACTTAAGATACTAAACCACATCCACTTTGTCAATTGATGAGATACCCAACTGATATAAACTAGGTTTGCTTCTCTTCTCTTCTCTGGTCATTGAAACAGACAGGGCTGAGTTATTCAAGGCAACAGTGGAGAGCTTACAAGAAGAGGAAAAAGGCTTACAAGTTCCTGGTGAATTGTTGGACCCAAAAGCTGCAACACAAGTTTTTTGTTCCCCACTTGCACAAGGCAAGCACATACCACCCCTGCAACCACCATCTGTTGTCTTCTTGATTCTTCTCCCAGAGACTCCAATAGATTGATATCCTTTGAAGTAACCTCCTTTTTGGGCGACAAGAGCTCAGTTGAACCTCCTATGACTACTGCATGACTTGCCCCTGCTGCTGCCATATAACCTAGTCCCTGGTCATTAGCTTTCAACTTTGTAGGTTCAAAAGGGTTCAGATGTGACTTCAAACTGCAAGATGATCCTGTGATCCTGGAAGAGTAGCTGGATCATGGGTCAGAGAAAAATACAAGAAAAAGCTAAGCTGTGGAAAGCATATTGTGGCTTCTCCAGCAGAGTTTAGTGGAAGAGGCTGCAAGAGATGACAAACCTTGAGCTGAGATGTGGCCTGAGAGTAAAGTGAGAAGAAAACTAAGATGCTCAGGAAGGCCTAATGAACCCCGGATAAAAACAGAGTGAAGAACCTCCACAGCTCGAATCGTTACTTCCACACTGATTTCAGCACCTAGTGACAACATGAAACAAACACATTGAAAAACATTTAAGTCTACCCTATCTAAACCCTAAACCCTAAACCCTATCTATGTATGGCAACAATCAATCTAGACAACTCAAAAACAAGCTTCTCTTGATCACAAACTCAGGGGGCAGTCAAGTACACTAAAAAGACAGCTCAAAAGTTCAAGAATATTCCCACCGACCCACAACAAACATTACACCAAACCCTTGGATACTACCATACATGCTCTTGAAGAACCACTAGTCTGGACATTTTCACAGGATAAATAAATAAAAACAAATAAACCCAAAAGCTGCTACACAGATGGGGACCGACCACCCTTACTTAGACAACAGTGTGCCACAGCCTTCAGAAACACTCTTGAGAAGTTGGTGAAGAAGAAGAACATGTCAATCGCCAGCTCCTGACAATTCCTCGGAAGTTTGCTGAATGGCCCATATATGCACTTCACTACAAATGATTCAAACCACACCACCACCCATGATCTGAAAAAATGAATAAATAAATAAATTTGGAGACCCAAGTCTAAACAGCATTCTCTAGCATTTGTTCTTTCCCACATGTTTCGTTTTTTTGGATAAACTAACCATAATGGGAAAAAGGACCATTGTGGCCCTCCCAAAGTCCATTCTTGGACACACATACGTCACACTTGGTGATCAAGTGCTGGTTTCATCACAATTCTACCACTGGCAAACCATTCTTTTTGTAGTGGAAGAAAGAGAGATTCAGAATAAAATACAAATAGCACCACCACCCTTCACCAGAAAATTTCAAACCTCCATTTTTTGTGGATGTGAAGAACGTGCAAAAGAAAGGTATCAACTGTTGCTGCAGTGCACTGAATTCTCCTGCTAAAACCGACCCATTAGGTGCTGATCGCCCAATTTGCAAAAGCATCTGCAGGACAGCCTGCAAAGAAGCCAACTAACATGATTGGTCATCAGGTGGTCAGAGAGCATGAATGAGTTCCTTCATAACTTTGTGGAACATTAGTGCAAAACTGACACTAAAAATGAAAAACCAATGAATATATACACTGGACAAAAGAAGAGGCTCTTCTGTTACAAAGACAAAATAATAAGAATTGCTGAAAAAAAAGACCTGAGACACAGTGGCATGTGTGTGCTTGAGCTCCCAAAGAAGGTGAGGCAAGCACTGCATCCATTGTTTCTGGAATTCCAAAGGAACTTCGCTTTTGCCACCTCCACTCCTTTGCTGCATGATTCTCAAGGACATCATAAGCTACCATCACACAATCACATAAATCCTAAACCCTAGCAATCACATACTCCAAAACTATAGATACATGACCTTTTTTCCACTTAGTTTAGAACCAGCAGTCTTCACAGTTGCAGTGAAAGAGAAACCCAACAGATTGGATTCCTATAAAATGGTAAAAAAAAAATCTCAGGGGGTCACCACCCTGCTTTGTGGATCCAATTGGAAAAGCAAAAAGGGTAAAAGAAAAGAAGGTGACAGAGTCATTACATACTGGGAGAAGCATATCAGCCATTGCAGCAAGACAGGCAAGCTTGGTAGGGGAATGAGCCTTGGTTGAAACAAATACTTGAGTAAAGGCCTGCATGAAAACAATGAACCCACACATGCTAGCATCAAATACAGGAGGAGATGAAAGCCAAGCAAGGGGCATCCAACAATCCTGTGTCCCTCCCACAAGTGTGAACCAAGGCCTCTCTTGTGAAGGGAAAAAAAACTGGTCAATTTCAAAACCAAATTGATCAAGAAAAAAGCTCATCTGTCATAAGAGCGGCAGTAGCCAGAAATCTCAGGAATGATGCTGCCTAGCTCAACAAAAGCTAAACCCTAAACCCTAAACCCAAAAGCTAAAAGAGAAAGAAAAGAGACCCAATACCGACCACCCCAAGAAGAAAGAGCAACACAAAACCAAAGAGAAAGAGAAAGAGGAAAAGTGGCAAGAAAGGGGGCAAAACCTGAAGAGAAAGGAGGAAGAAAAAAAGTAGAGAGTTAAGAAAGTTCGCAACATTATAAAGAGCAAGAGGTTGTGGAATTTCAAAGCAAGAATTGTTGTGGAGCAAAAATGATCAATACCTGGAGAAGTCTGGCCACCCAGTCTTGAGTGACACGAGGCAGAAGGTTGGGAATGAAACTGACAAGCAATTTTGTGTGACGCTCTGCAAGAGACTTGTTGACTGAAGAGCCTGCAGACAGCTCTGATGATGGTAACATCTGCAACACAAAAACATTTTGCAGAAAAAAGAGGGCTGAGGAAAAGAAAACCTCATTCTTGATCTCATGGGAAAATCTCATGGTAAACCCCACATCCTAAACCCTTCAAGGACCACCCAGAAACCAAGTAGCTTGGAAATCTATTTTGGGCTTTGAGAGAGAGTATTGAAAACATTGTAGAAGAAGAGTAAGACTAAAAATCAGGGTGGCAAGAAAAATATACCATGCCATACAAAGCACTTTCAAAGTATTCAAGAGTTGCAAGAGTCACATGATGTTGCTCATTCTTAATATTCTTCTCATTTCCCATGCTGGGTGGTGGCACAATCAACTGTAACATGACTTCACAGATGCCCACATTCAATGCTATCAGCTCCTCCTCCACCTGCACGCACACAGCAGCTTAAGAGTTAATACACTGTTTGTTCATTACAATTTTGTAAATTTCTGTGCAAAACAAGCTGAAAACTCATGACAACCCTTTTGAAGGAAACTCCAGCTAGATAAGACCATAGAAACCTGAATTCAGCCCCACCTCCACAGGCAACTGAATTGAAGAAGCAGTGATGGGGAAAAATGCCATGAAGTGTCTTTGCAAGCCAGGTAGGAAAAGCTGCCGCATCCAAAAACGCAACTCCTGCTCCTCTTGTTTAACATCGAAGATAGTCGAACCACCATGTACGACGATGCCCCCCATGTGTCTCCCACCAAAATGTTGTGATGAAGATGATGATGATGAGTCAAGGATGAAAGCTTGAAAGAGAAGAGAAACAGCTCGGGTGATGGTGGTCATGCAGCTCAGCTTGCCGGTGTCAGGAACCAGAACCCCACATACAGTAGGAGAACACTCAGCCCAACATTCTAAAAGCACCGGAACTAGAGGTGCTGCTACCACTTTGATGCGTCCCGCACGGCTTCCTGAATCCAAAAGAGAAAAACCAAGGCTGATGGAAAAAACCAAGGATAATTCACTGTATTTCCACAGCACTCATGACAAGCATTCACCCCATTTCCACAGCCAGCACACATGACGAAGCAATTTTCCCCAGATTGTTACAAAGGCCAGGATCCAAGATGCTCAACAGTTATTGGTCTCTCACCTGTTCCATTTGTACTACAAGGGTCTAAAGAGGGCTCTGGTTTCAAGACAGCTTCCAGTTGGTTTCTGTATAAAGAGTGATGATGAGCCCCTCCTAGCCGTGTAATGCTCCTGTACCCATGTAATGCTTGCAACTTGTCCCCTGTATCGTCCTGTGATGAATGAAACATATCAAATTTTGCTTCAGAAGTTTGGATTTTCTTTTGATTTAGTAAGATAGATGTGAAGTGAAGAAAGAAAAAGGACAAATTATATATGATGCTTCACGCCCCAAGAGAGTTTTCTGAAGTCATGAGACTAAAAAGATCCATTTGGTAAGGTTTAGGGTATAGTACTTTCACCCCATTTTTCAACATGTTCTACAGCCACAACTGACCTTCTTGGTCTCTACAGGTTGTGTAGCCAAGCTTGAGTGCAATGCTGCCAAGAAGTTGACGAGACTGCTCAGTACACTTCCCAGTTGAGCCATTGACAGTGCACTCACACCTCCTTTTCCTAGCAAATCCGTATAATGTTGCACAATCTGAGAAATTCACAACCAGAGCAACAACAACAACACTGCCCTCAGTTCTTGACAAATTCACAAGTTGAAATTTTCTTCTTACTTTCAGCAAAAAGAAAAGTAGTGAGAGTTGTCACTTCAGAAATTTCACCAACCCAGCTAGTGAGATCCATTACCCTAAACCTAAACCCTAAACCCAAAGGAAACCATTGCAATTTCCAAACACACAAATGAAGGAGGTCCAGAGTTCACACCTGGCTTGAGAAGGGCAAAACAAGAGCAGGGTAGTGATGAACAAGTAAATCCAAAAAGGAGCAAGCAGATGTTCGGATATCCAACACCAAGTGCGTCATTGCACTGCTCACATGTGCCATCAACCCTGGCACTAGCGGCCCCATCATGACCTACATTCACAAAAAACTCACCAATGTTTCTGTCATTCTTTCACATACTTCTTCCATCACATTATGCATAACAGAATCACTCACGACAGCAAGCTCTGAGGAGGGTACAGGTACACAATCCTAATGCAGCAAACTTCTGAAATGCAAACCTATGACACCACAAAAGGAAGAAAAAAGAAGACTGTAAGTAGAAGAGGAGTGGCCAGGGACTTTTCATTTTCTTTGGGTAATTCAGAAAAACCTGAGGCAAGCCTGGCAGTATGGAGGAGCGCAAGAGGAGAAGAAAGGTCTGCCGCACAGATCGGTCAGAATCTGTGATTCGGGGTGACAATTTCTCAATGATAGCCATTGCATGCATTGGGAGCTCTTCAGGAAAGTGCAGAAAAAGGTCCTTCAATCCCATCAAAGCCTCTGTGGAAGAACAGACCCAACCCACAAATGTTTTTGTTTTGTTTGGCTAAATGGATGTTTGTTTGTTACGATTTATTTTTTATGTGTTTGTTTTGTTTGGATCAAGAGGAGCGAGGAAGAGGAGAGCCTTTTTTTTCTGTTGTCAAAAACAGTAAGAGAAGCATTGAAGCCCACAAAAAGCTTACCTCTGCGAACACGCTCACTGTAGTGAGTAGTCTGACCCAAAAGCTCCTTCAGTGTTTGCCTTCGATTACTCACCGCCAAACCTTCTTTCTCTGACACCACAGTCTGCGAGGATAACACAATCGCTGCAGCAGCAACAGCACCCACACACACACACACACACACACAGAGCTAGAGGGATTCAGCATCTTTTTTCCTTTGACTCTTTGAATCTTTCAGCATCCACTTGGATCTCATTACCTGACTGATTCTGTGGGTCAGTCTGCACCACTAAGCCAAAAATACGAAGCCAGAAAACATGAATTATTTTTTTGGGAAATAAGCTCTACTGCAACAAACAAACCTTTGGACTTGAAATCAACACTCGTGGAATTCCTTGCAGGTGGCAGTTTCCTTCCCACTTTTGACTTCACCCTCTGCAAAAAAAAAAAAAAGGATTTTTGTGCACAATAAATTTGTTGAGTCTCAAGGAATGTCATTTCCACAATGGGTTAATGGTGCACATTTCCGGATGTCATGAAAAAGGTTTCACATTTCTTTATGCATGCATTCAATCACAATGACATTAGAAAACAGTCACCCAAAACTCAACAACTCAAAGCTCATTGAACCAACCAACCCAACAATGATAATAAAAACAGTCATGCAAAACTCAGCAATTCAAAGCTCTTTGAACCAACCAACCCAACAGACCAACAGACAGACAGACAGACAGACATTCATTCCATGGACCTCCCCAGAGTGTTGGTAGTAGTAGCCAGCACAAAGTGCAAGAGGAGGGTAAACCCTATACCCTAGTGTTACCGGGTAAACAACAGTGAACAGCAATTGCAGGGAGGAGGACAAAAACCCTATACCCTAGACAAGCATTTCCTAAAACCCAGAGAGAAACAGACAAGCTAAACTGAAACAGAGATTGCATTCCATAAATTCCAATGGGGGAAAAAATTGCTTATTAAAATTGCATATGCAATCTGCTGCATTAGAATCAATCCAGTGGAAATGTTCCCAAAACAAACAATTTCACAGAAAAAATGTCTCATGAAGAAAGAAGACATGAGAACAACAACAACAACAACCCAACAAAATGTGAAGGCAAAAAAAAACAAGGAAAAGCTTAGAGAGAGAGAGAGAGAGAAAGGAACACCAACAACAACAACAAGAAGCACAACCCAAGAGAGCAAAGCAAAAGCAACGACAACCCAACAACACAAAACACAATTTCTGTACCTTGAAATCAATACCCACAACACTTTTCTTCTTCTTCTTGCTGCCGCCTGTCTTCTTCTGCACACTTCCACTCGCTGGGGCCATCGCTCAAAAGCAGGTCTCTTCTCTGTCTCTGTCTCTCTCTCACTCTCACACCACAGCTCCGTCCGGCTCTCCTCTCCTCTGTTGAGCTCACAGGAAAGGTATTCTGAACTTCTGACTTGTTTCTTTGTTCTTCGGGCAGCATCTTCCAACCTAAGTTAGACCTATCTATACCTGATGAGAGAGTTCTGATCTTCAGGGACTTTTTGTGCATGCAACAATTCCAGCTGCCATGAGTTAGATGCATGTTGGCAGGATTCTTTGGTGATGATGATCAGATGATCGATGATGGTGATGATGGTGTAAAGCTTAGTGTTTGGCAAATAGAAAAAGATTCTGTTGGATGTTCTGCTTTGAAGGAATTTGGTTGAAGAATCTGCATGCATAACAGTGTGGGTATTTTATATGAGATGCAGCTGCTGCATCTGCTTGTGTTTGATCTAGACCCATTGCATGTATCAGATGCATAGGACCTGTTTCCCATCTCATTCGTATTTTGGGGTAGTCTGTTTTGGTCTTTGCAAATCTCTTTCTACAACTCAAATCACACAATGATATGAAACTTTGCTTCTTGAATCTAGTGTGGAATCTTAAGCACCCAACTTCATCATCATACTACATACTGACCATTTTCGAAGCTTTGTGAGAAACCCATATCACTGAGCTGCCGCTTCTGCTGCTACTGAATTGGCTTCAGGGACGAGGGGAGGAGCCCTGCTGCTGCTGTGAATGATATTTTTTTGTTACAAATTGTTTAAGAGGCTTTTGAGCTCCAGAATGTGGACCTTGTGATAACTTTCTTTGACAACAGGTCCCCAGAACCAGCTGCAATATTCTACTACCTATTATATCAATGATGGAAGAAAGGAAAGTTCTGGCAATGGGTCTCTGGTAAGCCTCATGTTTTCATTTTGTTCTGTGTTGGGTATTTTTCCATTTTGACTCTGCCTTCTTGAGTGAAGATTGCTCACATTGATTGGTTTTGAGAAAATCTCTATGCATGTTTTGTGTTTAGGACATGTGAACCCAATTCTTTGCACATGGGTTTAATGATCAGTTGATAACCATGTGTTGTTCGGTCCAAGCTCATGTTTTTGTGTTTTGAACATGTGAAATGCATGTCGTACACATGTTTTGGACAGTTGATATGCATGTATTGTCCAATAACTGCGGAAAAAAAAGCCCATGGATGCTGATGGTCTTTGGAGGGTTTGAATTGTAATTGTGTATGCTATAACAGTCTTGCAGTTCTAGGAAAAGAGTTTTCTGCAAGGTAGGTGAATGCATGCTGCAGGACTTGTCCTGTGAAGGTCGAGAATTTATGGAATCAGGTCCAAGAAGTTTTAATCTCTTTTAATATTATTAGGGGTAGTTGCATGTAGATTTGAGCAAGCCAATCTGATGACTTAGTGTTTAGCTGTGTATGCAGCTGAGATCTGCACTTCTCTTTGTAAGTAGCAGCAGTATCTGGATTTGGCTAGGGAATTTTGCTGCAGGACTTTGTTGGATTCCAAATCTAACAAGTTTATTTCTTTTGCACTGATAAACACATTGTGGGTTTGTATTCTGTAGGAGGTAGGGAAGTTAACTTCAGGTTTTTACTATGTTACTATTGGTTTGCCCTGGTTTTGTGGTGCTCTAATCTTCTGGGGTGTACGTCAAATCTTCCCCTCTCCATGCAGCTACCATGCTTGATATATGTCTGTGTCGGATGTGTATGCTCTCTCAACCTTTTTTTGTCTTTGATTGTCTTTTGACAGTCAGTTGTCATTGTTCTGAGCAAATGCAATGGTGGAGGCAAAAGCATTGGGAACAACAGCAATATTCAGCATCAGAATCAGAAGACGAATCACTACATCACCAACAAGTCAACCAGCCAACATAAGGCACAAATCAGTAGTTGCAGATCACACATAGTCGGAAAATTTGTAACAGATTGGAGGAACTGAGGAAGCAGAAAATTGTTGAACATGGGTCCATGGTATTTGGGTGCAGGGCTTAAGGGTCGGTGGTGTCAGGGTTCAGGTGAGTGACTCACTTGTCTTTTTGGTTGCATGGTTTTGTATCTTTTAGTTGTTTTCTTGCCGATTGTCCTACTTGTCGTTCATCATTCAATTCTGTTTGGAAACCTGTGTACCCAAGCATGTGTGAAACCTGCAAAACAGACACCATAAAAAACTTCTTGTCAATTATCCTTGTTGTTCAGAAGAACTACCCTGTGTCTTGCTCTCAACAGTTATTTGTTACAACCCACCAATGGGTAGGTAGAGAGAGAAAAGGGTTTTAACAAGGAATTTCTGCTCCAAAAGCTAACTACTGATGGAATGAGGAAATGACTGCCACCATGTGGCAAAAGTGCCTCTTCAAGCTTGATACAAGGATTGAACTTGAGTGATCTTCTTCTAGTGTCACAGTATCACACTACCTCTCACCTGACCCGTGATGCCAAAAACAAGGAGATGGGAGATCAAGTATGTACCTCAAGCAAGACGAAGAAGGGGGCCATGACATATGCTTGGAGAATACTGTCAACAAAGGATGGGCTGCAGTTCTGCCAGCTCCTCTGTATGCAACAAACATGGTAAGTTCTCATTAGAAGCTCATGAAATTTTGCATGAAAGTCATTGTTGGGTTAGTTTTGTTTTTTACTGAATGCAGTCTTGTGTGTGAGAGGTCTGAGTACATTTTGGACAGAACTAACCTCACGTCGAACTCTTTGGCTGACAAATTGCACTGTGTAGCACACCACCTGTGTGGCTGTAGCTACCTGCAGTCATTTGCCATCTGGAGTTAAAAAGTCTCCTCTTTCTCATATATATCTCTCTCTCTAACCTCCTCTTCCAAAAGTCAGTCCTTTTTAACATTTTTTGTCATCAGTGACAACAACCCATCGTCACCAGCAGTTGGGGAAAAGGGTTGGTCTAACCTTGCCAGCTTGTTCAATGGGCATGATTTGGGCCATGTAGTTACTTGCAATCCAACAAGCAACAAGCAGGAACATAGCGAGTGTGCCAACCACGAGATTCATTTCAATGTAGAACAGGGAGTACACAACAGCCATGATGAAGCTGCCATTCAATTGCATGTAATGGCCCAAGTTGTGAGGTACTTCAGCAAAGATGGGTGGTGATGCAGCAAATTTCTTTGTGTAGGCCAAGAGTGTCATGACCCCTAAGATGGTTGGCCACACAAAGAAGACATGAATCAGGATCTGCCCAAATGTGTTTCTGTATCCGCCAAAGACGGAGAATTGCCACTCTATGTTGAAGTTGGACCCACTTCTACATCTCACCTGTGGTGAGCATGACTTCGACCTTGAAGATCTTCTTGGATTCATGGCAGATCCCAATTTTGGTGATCCTGACCTTGTGGGAGATCGTGACTTTGAGCTTGTTGGCATTTATGTGTCTGCTTTGAGTTTCTGAAGGAAGGTGGGTTTTTTTTCCTGATCAGATTCTTGATATATGTGATGTTCAGCAGATGGTTTTGTTGACATTATGTAGTCTGATTTTGGTGGGTCACAAGGAGGTTGTTTTTCCTTGATCACCTTCTTGATAACAATAGTAAAGAAGATGGTTTTGTTGACATTGTGTGCCTAATTTTGACAGTCTCAAGGAGGTTTTTTTGACCCCCCCAGATCATCTTCTTGATATCAATGTGATAGCAAATGATCCTTCCTTCTCACCCATGTCTTCAAGGAAAGGAGAACTAGCCATTGCTGTTGCTGCTGCTGTAATTATTAAAACCACTTTCCCCCAATATGATGTGTCCTCTTCTTTGTCTAGACCTTTCGAAGATGTTGCAAGAAGTCATGTTTCTCATGATGTTCATTGTTGCAGCCAGATACAGGATAAGGATTCTTGAAATCTTTGCAATCTCCAAATCCTATCATCATGGTGGTCACACTTGAGATTGGAACAACAGATTCCCAAAAACTTGGACCAATGAAAGGAAAGTCTGTTGTTGTAGAAGTGGGATCAGAGGTTTTGGAAGGCCAACAAAATGTATGTGATCAGAAGCAGATGGCATACAGGAACGTGTACTTCATGGAGTGGGGTTGTCTGAAAATTTTGCTGAAGAAAGAGAGTTTGCTTCTGTTTTGAGTTAAGGAGGGAGGTGGAACCAGATGATGACCTAGAGTAGTAGGGACTCATCGTCACCTAGAACTTGTATAGAGAACATGCTGTGGCCTTCATAGATGGGGGTGATTGGATGCTCATGAACAACATCCATGAGAGCTCAGATTTGAAGAGTCATCAGCTGCCAGAGGAGAATGTCCTTTGTGTTGTAGGTGTATGTACAGATGTCTGTCTGTACATGGGCAAATGTGAAATCTTTCTGACACAGTACCTAATAGTAGTGTGTGGATGCAGTAGTACCCTTGATTTTGCACAGGGGGTGATTATAAGGGCTGGACTCCTTCCATATCTTGCACATTATCAGGAGTCATGTGTGATGATGAGAACCCAAACCTTTTGGGGGTGGTGGGTGGTGGGTGGTGTGGTGGACAGAAAACTTTTTTTCTGATTGACCTCTTGCATCAGGAGACACTTTTTTAGCTGTAACTTATACCCTCCCAACACAAATGGGTGCTCCCAGAATCTTGTATGAAATTGTGTCATTATGGGTCCGATAGATTTCCACTGTTATTAATTCAGAAGGTGCATGTGTGTGTTTCAGTTGACCCCCCGAAAAGAGAAAGGGTGGTTCATCTCCAAGTGTTGTTGTTTGGTACCACGGTGAGCTCTTGATCTGATTCTTTCCTTGTGTCTGAAACACAAATCTGGCGAAAAGTCTCAGTTTTGTCAACACCCATTTTCTCAATAATCCAGTTAATGATGTTGTAGTAAATCTGTAGTAATCTGATCTTTGTGAGCGGGATTTGACAATGTGGCAAAAAACAGGGAGCTGTTATGAGCTACAAAAGCAACAGAGGTGACGGATTGTGCAACCACGTATGTATCTCGAGGTTCATTCCCCAATCACCAGAATGAGGTTCATTTCCCAATCACCACCACCCGAGCTTTTATCATGTCCATGTCTTTCAAAGTTCATCATGTCCTTCAACAGGTTATACGAAAGCGTAATTAGCATAAATTACATACTTAATTAGCTTAATTAGCATAATGTAAACTTCCATTTGTGCAACTAATAATCAGCAGATTTTGCTGAAAATTTTATTTTCTCCCAACAAACAGGTCTGGCAGCTTGACTTTGAATATTTCACAAATTTCAAAATATTTTAGGATTTCAACATTCAATAATAAGTTAAAAAAAGGAGGAATACATAACAAAAAGGATTTTTTTGGGTATATTTTGAATCTATTGTGGTAACCCGATGGTAAGGACTACTCCCATGTACTTCAAAAATAGGTTTTGTCTTTATAGCTAAAATTAATTAGTTGATGAATTTTTTTTCTTCAAAATGCTTAAATCTATGTCTTTTTAAAAAAATTCTAGTCGCCAAAATTACAAAAAGATTTTTTTTGAAACATTGCCAAATTTCTTTACTAGGTTTTAGTCTATAGCCAAAAATGTGAAGGATGTTTAAACTTTTTTACTTGCATATCATGTTTATAGCCAAATTTGGTCAAACTATGTGAAGGATGATCATTATTTACACTACTACATCACAAAAAAAGAGGGGAAAAAAACACATTGTTGAGATTTTTTTTTAAATCATATAATTAATTTCAAAAAATTTGGACAACAAAAACATGTCCCCTTCTATGAAAATACATGTTCATTGGGTGGACTTGATGAAAAATCAAATCATACAAAAATTTCAAAGTCTTGAAATTTTGAAGGAAAGGGCTACAAATCAGAGGATTCATTTTTTAACCATTTGGCAAAAAAAATGTTCAATGGGTTCAAAATGTCTAGCTTTAGGTGCAAGTCACATGTGAAAGAAATAATCTTGCCCAAAAACATGTTTGGTTGTCCATTGAAACTCATTTTGGGCTTTTTAGGATTTTCTACATTTATGATTATAAACCAAAATATTAATACACAATTATGTATGCATATAAAAAATCATCACCATCACACGAATTATCTTAAATTTGACTATTCAAATTTTTTCACTCAAATTTGTTTCAAGTAAATGTTATTTGCGAAAAATAGCCCTACAAAAGTCATGGAGTCCTTTTTCTTTTTTTTTGGAACCCCAACTTGAATAGGCCCAAATCATCATAATCAATTTTTAAAAGTGCAATTGCCTTTACCATGAACCATTCACTTTTAAATTAAAAAATGATATAATATAAATGTAAATGCAGTCATTCATTTTTTTTTGGTATGTCAATTATTTAATGCAAGGTGCCAATTTACACCAAGAACAATTTGATTTGATTTACTTTATTAAGTGTGAATAGTCCCAACATAGTTTATATTCTTAATCTTATGCATTTTTCAACTAAACTTATATGAATTTTTTAATTGTTTAAATTTTGAAATGTTTTCCTATCCTTTGAATCTTGTGAATATCACAAACATAATGTTTAACTTCAAGAGATTTGGAAAATATGTAATTTGTTTACTTTGGTTTTG
>Ga0116231_10001352_pt1 | contig 49778 bp, 34 predicted proteins | sample S1TSphgellanicum_2_FD_89695 | JGI IMG/M metagenome (GOLD analysis project Ga0116231, IMG submission 89695) | Host-associated microbial communities from peat moss isolated from Minnesota, USA - S1T2_Fd - Sphagnum magellanicum MG | ecosystem: Host-associated > Plants > Peat moss > Unclassified...
AAAAGGCCCAGGAAAAAAGTGAAAGCAAGGAAAAAAAAAAGCATGATAAGAAAAAGGCTCAAGTGAAAAAAAAAAAAATTACTGACCAAGTAAACTGACCCCTGGGGGGCAGTTTCATCCCATCCATGAAATCCCAGTTTCATCCCATGGTTTCCATCGGATCACTGAACCTCCCATCCATGGAATCCCATGAAATCCCAGTTTCATCCCATGGTTTCCATCGAATCACTGAACCTCTCCCGTGCCAGGTCCATCAACTGTCTGTTGGGTAATAACTATCACAGACACACAGACTGACAAACCCGGCCCCCCCCCCTTCTATAAAGCACACCACAGGGAACGGGCAGTGACTGGAAGAATTTTCCAGGCATTGCCCAGACAAACACCACTGTTGCTTTAATATATAAGACGAGTGAGAGCAACCCGTGGCTACGCCATTCCAGCCACCCATGGCACCTCGCCCGCCCCCCGCAGCGGCTGCCCTGGCCTATTTTTTCAAAGAACAAGAAGCAGGCGGCTCTTAGGGTCTGAAATATTTAAAGGACTTAAATCGGTGGTTCTTTAAAGACTCAAAAGCACCACCCAACACTGAACCGGACTTGTGTTCGGTTGTCGGTTCTTCAATATGTCCGAAACCGAGAACTGCCAGTCGCAGTGCTTTGAAAAACAAAAGAACCTCTGGTTCTTTCTCATTGAAAAACATCAGAATCAAAAAATTGTCGGTCTAGGTTCTCTCTCTGAGGACCTCGTTTCAAGTCCCCAACGACAGGTTTTCTTTCTGGGAACCTCGTTTCAGGTCCGTCTCGAGGTCTGGACCGAGTACTGAGAATCTCGATTCAAGTCCTTTATCGAAGATTCTGGCCACCTCGGTTCAGGTCCTCGAAGTTGTCAATTGGGTAATAACTGTCACAGAGATCGAAATTCCCAAATCAAAAAATTCCTCAACTTACCCGGGCCCCCCCCCTTCTACAAAGCACACCACAGTGGTGTCTGTCTGTCTGTCCGGGTAGTGCCTGGAAACTGCCCGGACAGACAGACAGACAGACACCATTGTAGCTTTAATATATAAGATTGAGAGGCTCGCTGGTACCTTCCACGGCAAAAGATCCCGCTTGCTGAAAATAGATTTCTTAAGCAGTTAAGGAAAAATCCAGGCAGTGCTTTACGCTCCTAAATCCATGCTCAACCCACTTCCTGATGGCTTGTTGTTGTAACAGAAGAACCAAATTCTATGATATTATCAGACATATAGGTAATTGAATATTAGGATTTTTTTAATTTTATATTTTAGGCAAATATGTGACCTCGAGATTGGGCGACCCCTTGTTCAGCTCTAATAGGTCATTTTCTTAGAATTAGTTTGGACTGTTGTTGAAACTTACCCTTGATCAACCCACTTTCTATTTTCCATCCACACCCCAAATTCCAATATGTCGACGAAGCAACACTTGAGTGACAGATGAAAATTGCAAGGCCTTTTAAAGGGCCTCCAACCTACTCCATATTGGAAACCGTCATTGAGAACTCTTATACCCTAGTATATCTATATATAGTATATCTATACAATACGGCAACACCCCATTTTCTGTTCCATTCTTGGGAAAATTGACCAAAATTGAATTTTGCTTGAATTTTGCCAAGTATACATTGAGGATGATTATATCATATGCTTGTAAATTTTACATGGTAACTCCCCACTCCCCACCCAGCTAGTCCTTTTTGAAATTCAATGATAATGGGCTCATGAAAGTTACTAAAATTTATGGAGGATCTCCAAATAAACTCTTTTCTTTATTCATGTGGTTCAATGTTCAAGCTAAGCAAAAAAATTCTTGCACCTTCCACAAAATTGTGAAAGAGATCCATGAACAATTTTCTCACACCTTCCACCATATTTTCAAAGAGACCCATCACCACCCATACTTCACAAATGGATCTAGGTGTTACAATTAGTATAACATTAGTTTCTAGCTATGAGTTATGCATCACATCTCAAGGTTGCGTTTTTGTCTTTGGTTTGATTTAGTCCTTGACATATAGTCTTCTCATGTATGAGTGTGGACATGGTTAAACACATTTGGCACATCTCTAACATGTTGTCCATTCGAAGGTCAATGAATAACCACACATGACACCATTAGAGACATCGTGTATGCCCTCGTTCAAAAGAGTGGGCACAATGTATGGAAAGAGCGATGGTATGCCCTTACTTCAGGAATTTTATTACAAGCCAATCTTTACATGACTCATGAAGACTAAGTCCTTTTTGTCGATGTGATGGTTATTGACCCGACACGGGAGACAATGGTTAGAAGTGTCATTAATCGACCAGCAAGTGCAACTATGGAACTTAACGCCATCACTAAGATCTACAAATATAGAAGGCTCATGAGGGGCACCATTTTATTCCGATGGCCATCCTGCATGGCACACTTGGGCGTCATATGTATCATTTCATCAAGGATTGTGCTCGTCTTTTCCACGATAGGCAATCGAGAGGTCATTTATCATTGTTTTTTTGCATTCAATTTTCTAGGCAATGTGTTAGTATTGTTCTTCAGCGTGCTTTAAACTTTGCTATAGACAAAAAAAATGTGTTGTTGGGAGATGTCTATTTTAAACCTCCTATTACTATTAAATCTCGTGATTTGCATGCAAGCAACATTAAAGGGGTTGTGAGTGAGATAGCTTCCTACCACGAGAGGGATTAGTTTTCTCTGTTCTTTGGTTCCTATAGGCTACGAATCTTTTGGCCTTTCTTTGGCCTTCCTTTTTGTCTTCCCTATGATGGTTCTAGCCATCGATTTTTTTTGTGATATTTGTTTTGCTATGAGTATCATCTTTTTACCTTCAAACAATTGACAAGTGATATATTTCAGTGATGTTGAACTTTCCCATGCCATACTTTCACCTCTACTGCCTCAATTAGTGTTGTGAACCAGAAACCATCCAATGTCTTAGGCATGTCCAACAAATTTTCATGAGTTATGAATCTTAATTGTTGCAATTCTTGTCAAGAATAGATGAAAATGCACATCCTATTTGATGGATTACACATCTACGAATCAAGAGAAGGATAGATCCAAATTCATTCTAAACAAAATTACCACCTTAATTTCTAATATTTTTAATCTTAAGATCAACAACTTCTCAAATGCCCACAAAAAATATTATCCTACAATTGCAAAATATTCTTGGACATATCCAAGGTTATGAAAACTAAAGCTCAATGACATGACAAAATCATGGCCCGTAATGAAGTACCAAATTGCAAACATCTAAAGCAATTGGCAAAGAACATGCATCCCAAAACCCAAAAATGTACACATGTGAACCTTCAAACAAATGCATAAAGTTTGTAAACTAAAAGCAAGGAAAAAAAATATTCAAACAAAAGTCTGAGAAGATGATTGTGTCTTCTAAGGCCTAAATCTCTTCAATAGTGGTGTAGCCACATGGATTCAATTTCTAGTTTGAAAATAGAGATCATGGGACACCTCTAAAATTATATTGTACATGCCTCAATGTCAAGCTTCAAAGTAAATGGTATGGTTTCAAACATGGGGCTCACACTATTGCCCTTGTGAATTATGACTACCATAAAGGGAGTACATTGGTAAAAAGAGTTTTTTCAAAGTGAATAACACTTGAAAACAAAGAAGGGGGGATTTACTATAGCTTGAGGTTCATGCACATGATGTGAAACAATTGCTACAAATTTCCTCGTGAGTTACTGAGGTTCTTCATTGATTTTTAATGTTTTCCCACTATTTGAAGAAGCACTCTTGCTCTTGTTCAAATTTTAATTAATATCCATTTTGCAAAACCCTTAGACATATCCAAGGATTACCATAAAGATGCATTTCTTACTCTTGGGAAGGATTGAAACTCTCAATCATCCGAAAGGTCTTGGATACAACCCACAAAAAAAACAAGATGATTTCTATGATGGGACACAATTTTTGATCTCTCATGCTGAAGGACAGTGAAGAAAAGAAAGGATTCAAAGGAAATGACATGGTACCCAACCATTGTGCAAATGGCATAAATTACAAATTACAATCAAACTAATTTTAAAACTTAGAAAATAGGAACATTGTGTGGATGCCAAGCTCACCAAATGTACATTTCAAAAAGCTTAGGCCAACCACCTCCATTGTCTCCATTCTAGAATACTAGAAATTCCAATAGGTCTTTGTGGGTATCATAATGTAAGCCAAATAAGTTAAGCAAATAAGTACACAAAACACCAATCAATCAAAGTTGTTCTCATGTTACAATCCAATATTTTTTACAACAAAGACAATACTCACTAAATTTTGAGTGTCCACTTCAGGAGGCCCCAAAAAAATTCTCAAGAAAGCAAAATCAAACTTTGGCATCTTATGTTCACAACTTTTTTTTATTCTCCATACTTTTTTTTCTTTTCTTTTGTTCCTTTTTCTCTCAAGTTTTGTGGATGTTAAAAACATCCATATATGTGGGGCGATCTTTTTTTCACTAGCAAGTTTTTTCCAAAAAGCCAAATTAAAATTAAAATTTTGAAAACAAAGTGATTTTGTAGGTTTTTAGTCGCCAAAAGTGAGAAAAACAAGTAAAAGTCAACATTTTCATATATTTACTTTTGAGTCAATAGCCAAAACTATAGGAGGATGATTAAAGATTTATTTTTGGTTTATAGTCAAATTTAACTATGTCTTCCTAAAGATGATTGCCACTTTTTCTAAATGTTACTATGTATGGTTGCCACTTTGGTTTCAAAAAATCCTAAAAATGATGTGGGGCCGTGTTCCATGTGTGTTGATTTCAAAAAGCTATGTGTGACAAGAATTTGATTAAATGTTCAGAACTAAAGGGATTACTGACATGTATTAGCCAACTAACTACATTACAAACATTGAATTTATCGAAATGTTTAGAGCTAAAGGAATTGCTTACATTTATTGGCCCATCCAAAGATTGGATTTGTTTCATTATTTGGAACAAAGGAATTGCCTACATGTATTAGCCAATTGATTACACTATAAACATTGAATTTATCTAAATGTTTTGAACTAAAGGAATTACTTACATCTATTGGCCAATTGACTACACTATAAACATTGGATTTGTCTTGATGTTCCAAACTAAAGAATTGCTTACATGTATTAACCAATTGACTACACTACAAACATTGAGTTTGTCTAAATGTTTCGAACTAAAAGAATTACCTACATCTATTGGCCAATTGACTACATTCCAAACATTGAATTTGTTTTAATGTTCCAAAACTAAAGGAATTGCCTACATTTATTAACCAATTAATTACACTCCAAAAATTGAATTTGTCTTAATGTTCTGAACTAAAGGAATTACCTACATCTATTCACTAATTGACTACATTCCAAAGATTAGATTTGTCTCATTGTTTCGAACTAAAGGAATTGTCTGCATGTATTAGTTAATTGACTACATTACAAACATTTAATTTATCTAAATGTTTTGAACTAAAAGAATTACCTACATCTATTGGCCAATTGACTACACTACAAACATTGGACTTTTCTCAATGTTTTGAATTAAAGAAATTGCTTACATCTATTGGCCAATTGACTATATTACAAACATTGAATTTGTTTAAATTTTTTGAACTAAATGAATTACCCACATCTATTAGCCAATTGACTACATTACAAATATTGGATTTGTCTCAATGTTTCAAACTAAAGGAATTACCTACATCTAGTGGCCAATTGACTACATTTTAAACATTGGATTTGTCTAAATGTGTTAAACTAAAGGAATTGCATATATCTATTGGCCAATTGATTACACTCTAAACGTTGAATTTTTTTTAATGTTTTCAATTAAAGGAATTACCTACATTTATTAGCCAGTTGACTAGACTCCAAACATTGGATTTGTCTCATTATTTTAAACTAAAGGAATTGTTTACATGTATTAGCCAATTGACTACAATATAAACATTGAATTTATCTAAATGTTTCAAACTAAAGGAATTACCTACATTTATTGGCCAATTGGTTAAACTCCAAACATTGTATTTGTCTCAATGTTTCCAACTAAAAGAATTGCCTACATCTATTAGCCATTTGGTTGCACTCAAAAAGTTGCATCTATTTGAACGTTGTAAGCTGGAAGAATTATTGACATTCAATGGCCAATTAAGTTCATTACAAATGTTTGATTTATCTTGGTGTTCAAATTTGAAGAATTGCCTACTTCCATGTGCCAATTTAATGCATTTAAAATGTTGCATTGCTCTAAATGTTTCAAATTGAAGGAATTACTTATATTTATTAGCCAATTGAATGGACTCCAAAAGCTCAATTTATCATGGTGTGTCAAAGTGAAGGAACTACCAACATCCATTGGAAAATTGAATGCACTCAAAGAATTCAATTTGTCATTGTGTTCCATGTTGAGTCAATTGCCTTCATTTATTGGCCAACTAAGTATGTTACAAGAACTAAATATAACATGGTGTTTTGGTTTTTTAAAATTGCCTACATCTATTGGTCAATTGAATGCACTTCAAAAATTCAAATTGTGGAGTGGTTATAAATTGGAGGAATTACTTGCATCAATTGGTCAATTAAGCACACTTCAAAAACTTGATTAATCAAGATGCTATGAATTGAAGGATTTGCCTACATTGATTGGTCAATCCATTAGACTACACAAATTTGATTTTTAAAAATGTTCTCAATTGAAATTATTGCCTAAATCTATTAGCAAAATGAATGCACATTGAAAAAAAATCCTACATAAATTTAATGCACTTGAAAAAAGTTGTTTTCAAATATTCCAAAAAGAAATTATTTGTTATCAATTGAATTCCCTACACAAAAGAGATTTGCTTGAGTGTTATATGTTGAAATAATTTTTTATTTAAAATAATATTACCTAGGAATTTGTAACATGTGACTTAACAAGTTACTTTATGTAACATGTTGTGAAAAGTAATAGGTTATCTATGATTTAATTTATAACAAAACCTTAACCTATAACCTAACTTATACCTGGACCTAACCACTTATAAAACCTAACAAGTAATGTTATTACAAGTTAGTATACATGTTGAAAGGTAATTGATAGTGGATAAAACATGTAGTTCTTGGCAAAATGTTATAAACGGTCAAAATTTTGAAAAAAATTCAGACTATTAATGTTTACATTGATTAGTTTTGGACTATTAGTGATTATGCTTGCTAATAATTGTTAAAATGGTCCCATGGGACTATTTAATTTTGAATTAGCTAGTATAATTAGAAAAACACATTGAGAAATGAATATTTACTTTCATATTTGGATCATTTTGTATTTTTCCTATCTTGCGAAATGAAGTGATACTTTCTTGCCATTTATGTTTTCTTGAAACTATAGCAAATCAAATGCATGTTGTAGGAATTTGTACATAGATTTTAGTTAGTTAAAATGTACTTGTTGTTGAACATTTCAAAATTTGTAATTGAAGGAATTTGGAAGTAAGGAACTAATGGGCATATATTAAAAATCTTGTTAATAGATAGATAACAAGATCCATTGAATGCATACACTATGATGAAACATGGAAAATATGTCTACTTCCATGATTGGGTTTGTGGTCATATATGTCATTAATGAGTACATGATTATGTAGTCAATATAGACAGGTTGTTGTCAATAGTCATAAATGCCATTTGCGACCATGTCATTCATGACTATAATCATAAAACACATATCCAATGGCCCATATTGATCAATTTGGGATGTTGGATTAACTAATTTAATTTAAAATATGGAGTTTATTAACCTATTAAGTGTTGCCATGTGGTAGGCCTATAAACACATATAAATATCCTAAATGACCTAGATTAATTTAAGTGCGCTAGGTTAGGCTAAGGATCCTAGACAAAACACCTTAGGCCACTTAGCTTAGGTTAGGCCCTTAGGCCATCTAACTTAGGTAAGTTAGGCCCTCAAGAATAAAAGTATACCTAAATACCCTATGTAGCCTATGAAACCTAAGAGGCTTAAGCCACCTTTCATAGGCTAAGGTGGCTAAGCTCTAAGTTGTAATTGTAAAGATTTGATCCTTTCATCTCAACATTGAAGGACAAACTCCATTGCAACACAACTATTTGTGTGAAATAAAATGTAATCACATTATCATAAACATTTTTTCTTGCCTACATAAACAACTCAACCTACCTACTTTAAAAACCTACCTAGAAACTACCATAGTACTTTGGCAACTTCGACATTAAATAATTAAAAATTGAAATTGCTGAATTTTTTAATAATTATTACACAATAATGTCAACATTTTGAAAACCCTAAATTGACACGCTGAAATTTTTGGTTGTTTCAAGCTTTAAGTTATTGAAGCTTCTACAATTATGGGAGTAAATAATTTGCACTTCCACATTTTCACAATTTTGAGGTTTGGAATTTTGGGTGGGGGGTATAGTTTTGTTGCTAAGGATTGTTTTTTGTGTTTTGGGTTTTGTGTGTGTTTTATGGATCATCAAAGCTTGGAGGAGATGATGCATTTGTTAATGTGTGCAATGTTGGAGTTAAATTCAACCAAAGCAGTAGCAAAGGTGGAGGCAGAAGCTCATGGATGTAAGTGCAACATTTGCAAGTTGGCTATAATGCAATGAGAAAGAAATGAAATGTGGGAATAGTTGTTGGGATTGCAAGGCCATCTTTCATGCATTTAATATGTCTGGATGTCACAAATCTGTAACTCGCACTAACAATCTTCCCAGTTCTAGCTTATCATCCAGAGTGTTTCAATCAATTGTTGGTGAAGGCAAGTATGAACAATAACACCAGCAACTAGACATGGAAAAATTCCAACAACATGTGGAACTTTTGCCGGGCAAACATGTAGCACATTTGGACCATTTAATGGATGTGATTCATCATTTTCATTTGGATTCAACAATGGACATGAGCTCGTTAAAGTACTATCACCACCATCAACATTATTTCAATTAGTCGTCCTTACATGACTCCAAATCCGACTACCTTTTATCGCACATGTAATAGGAACACCCACTAGTAGAAAAACCCCCTTTTTTAACCAAACAACTTTCAACTACGTGTCATTTCCAATTGGATTCCAACTATGGATTTTTTATTAAAAATGGGAGTCAGGAATGAAGTTGAGCCACCAACTAAAATGGTCAGAAGTTTAAAACAATTTTCAACTATGTGACAACCTCCCCCAATTGGGTATCATTGTCAACTTTTCAAGTTGATTCTTAGTCAAAAGGTTGATTTAAATGTGACATCATTAAATGTCACTATTTTAGTTGGGAAATGTCACAACTCCACAAGTCAAACATGTGATTATCTTAGTTGAACATTGTTTGTCGTTGGATGACATATTATGATCATAGATGGATGAAATGCAAGATACATTAAAGTTTCAAATGTTGATTGTGGGGATTGCAAATAAAGTTGTGACCAATCTAAATCTTGTGAGGATCAATTGAATTACAAGTGAAAAATTACCAATTCCATGTCATGATGTTTATTTAATCGTCACTTATTTACATAATCCAAGGACACTTATGGTCGAATTCAAATGTGAAAATGTTCTCCATGTGGGTAAATAGATGAAAAGACAACATTTCAACCTTACACCTTTATGGAGGATTGGCCTTTTCGAACAAACCTTCTATACTCATCAAATAACAAAAATATAATTACTGTTGATTATTTTAAGGACTATTTGTAGTAGTATGTCATACCTATATTACATACTTATTAATTAATAATAAGTAGATACCTACCTACTAGGTACCTATAAGTACCATACTAGGTACTTATTAAATACTTAATACCTTCCTAGCTACTTACCTAATTAATAGTTAGGTGCTTAGTTGGTGTGTACATAAAGTGCTAAGTAGGTAGCCACTAGGGTTAATGTTTAGTTAGCTAGTAGGTACCTACCTACTAACTAGATATATATGTTATTATATTTCACCTAAATTAGAATAACATAATAATATATTATTATTATGTATAAATTATAAATTATTATCAATATTAATAATATTATCAACCATTATTCATTAATAAAACTATATTTTATAATTAAAATTATTTCATACAACTAATATTCAATTATAAAATGATTTATATTAGCATTAATGTATATTAATATTATAATTGATTATATGTATTTTTTATTATTACTACCATCAATTATATAATTAACTATAAATAATGAGTTAAGTTATAATTAAATATTTAATGAATATTAGTAATATTATTTGAAATTTTTAATTAATATATATAGTAAGATAAAATACAATAATATCAATATTAGTAGTTATTTTTATTATTGTAAAAATTTAATAATGATGATAATAGGTTTTCTTATTTGTTAGATATTTTTATGTTTAATATTTAATATAGCTAGTAGGTGGATTAGGTTAGTATAGCATAACTAATGGGTAGGGTAGATAGGCCTATCACCAAACCCCTACCATATTTTGGAAGTTTTTTGTCTTTTGGGAAAAAAAATTAGGACCACGGATGAACCAAATGAAGATTTACAATATTTCTTGGAACTCTAAAAACAAAAGAACAACAACAAAGAAGCAAGAAGAGGCTAAGCTTGTTCAAGGAGGAAAAAAAACATTTAGACCCCTTTCAAATCTCATATCTTGCTCATTCCTTCATCAATTTGAGTGATTTTTGTTGCAGCGGATGTGCTAGATGAAGGGTTACAAAATCTTCTTGAGCCCCAAAGGCAATAGAACAACATCCAAAGATCTTAAGCTCCAAAACATGTGCCTAGTCATATGTGCAAACCCACATGCCCATGACCCCCTTCACTTGGAAAAGACATATCTTGTTCATTCCTTCATCAAGTTGAGTGATTTTTGTTGCATTGGATGCACCAAGTGAAGGGCTACAGAAAAATTTTGTGTTCCAAAAGTAATAGAGCAACATCCAAAGATCTTAAACTCTAGAATGTGTGCCTAGTCATATGTGCAAACCCACATGCCCATGACGCATATCTTGCTCATTCCTTCATTGATTTGAGTGATTTTTGTTGTATTGGATGCATAGATGAAAGGCTAGATAATCTTTTTGAGCTCCAAAGGTGATAAAGCAATGTATAAAGATTTATAAGTTTTTGTCCTTAAGTTATCAATAGGTCTATCCTAGTAGTTACAATTAAGATGCAATTAAAATGTTTTTCCCATATTTTTTGTCATATGTTTCAAGTTTGCAAATATATAGTAGATGCACCAACCATTTTAAAAGAAAAATGGTACTTGGAATGAACCAATCAAAATGGTTCAACCCTAAAAACTAAACCAAAAATAAAATAAAATAATCCTAAATTAGCTTATTTAGTAAATAGGTTTTGATGGGTAGGTAGTTTAGCTACATAGGCCTATTTAGCTATTTACCTAGCTAAACTTAAATAGGTAAATAAATATTTTACCTACCTACCTGCATAGGTACTTAAATTTAATCAAGTAAGTTGGTAGGTACCTAGGCTTAGTAGGATATAAATTTTATGTCCATGTGTCAAAATCTTATTGGATGCAAGATGGACGATTTAGATTAACGTTATTTATCAACAATATTTAATTTAAAAATAGTTGATCATTGCCATGTGTCACCATCTCTTTAATCCACGTGTTAAAATATATATCCTCCTTTCTTAAATTGAACAATTCATATAAATTTAATTTTTATTTTAATATTGAATATTGAAATACAAAATTGATGATGTCATCAAATGTCACTAGATGAAGTTCATCCACTTTATTATTAAAGTTGAAAACGATTTTCAACTATAATAGTCAATGTCATTCACAACTAAAATGGTTTGAAGTGACAATTAATGTGGTGTTGACCCATGGTTGACATTTTCACGGGGAATGTCATTTTCAACTTCTACTTGTCAATTACCATGGTTTTCAATTGCAAATAATAGATTTCAATTGCAACTAAAATCTTCCAACTAAGTTTGTTGTTTTCAACTAAAAATTATAGTTGAAAAGGAGTTGGAAATGTAGTTAGAGAAGGGTGTTTTTCTATTAATGATATGCAATCTGGCCTAAAAGTTGCATTTATTGAATAGTAGCAGTAGCCCCCTCGTCTTCGACTTGCTTGAATTGTAAATAACAACAATAACTGACATGGTGATGGTGTTTCAATAGCAACCATCACCATGGCAACAATAGTTGTCGTCGTTATCGATTGGTGGTGTTTAGTATTTTCCAATTGTTGGATTTTCACAACCTCTCCAATGTTCTGCACGCCTTTTCTTCTGAGCATGCCATCCACAACATCTTTGTTTCATATTGTATTATTAATGGTTTTGTCACTTCAAGGCATTCCCACTCACGTTCTACAAAAACCACTAGGAGCAAATTTGCACGCAATGCTCAACACGCTACCAGAGAAAGGCAAGTTTATGCAAGAATTGCTACATCACAATCCCACTTTTTTAAAGCAAGCACACAACACCTTTGTTTGTAGGTTATATAGTTGATGTTGTCTACCAATGACAAAATCAGGGTTGGAATGGGATACCATGTCCATTCTCCGATTCAATTGACATTCCTTAATATGTAGGAATACCATGATGGCCCACATTCACATATGATGAATGCAAATGTAGTTCATTTGTGTGATGCATGCACTCATGCATGTGAATATTTCTACAACTTGCCATTCATGCATGTGCACTTCACAACACAACTCGTGGCAACTGATAATGAAATGCTCACTTGGAAATATGGGTCATAGCTCACAATATTCTTGATGACATTGTACCCATTTAGAAATTCCATTTAAAACTTTTGATGTCACTTGTTTTTTATGTATGTGTATACATGATTCTTGAGTGGTTGAATGTCATATAGTGGATCTTCCATAGGATGGAGATGTGTAGAAATTGCACCTAGAGGCTTTAGTGATGCTAGCAAAACTTTAGCAACAATTGTCTCTTTGTGGGTCCAAGTGTGCATGCCCACAAAGATAATGTTTTTAAGTTGAAAGCACATAAGTTCAAACTATATTTTGAACAAAACAATGAGTACTTTCTATAATGTTCCTTGCACATGCACCATTATTGTGTTTCTAACAAGGAGTGAGATGGATGTGGCCATGGCCAAGGGCTTTACAATACATTGTATATTGCCTCTCATCCACATTAGCCAGATCTAGGAACAATGCCTACATTAGGAGAGATCCAAAAAAATGTATGAAAATGATAAAACCTACAAATGCAAAGACCAAAGGTGGAGGAGGTTGAAGTTAAATTATAATTGCTTTGTAATCTATGTTTACATTTCCAAGCTCCAATGTCATGATCATGGTTGTTTTTCATGGTACGCAAATATGTAGTTAACATAGCCAATTGGGTGAAAGCATGTCAAAGTATACAATTAAATGTCCTTGATTTATAATGGAGTAAAAATTGAGATAGTTTTTGACAAAAACATAAGAAAGTAAGTTCAAATTTTATTTAAACCTCATTTTGAAAACATGGTGTTTTCCATTGGGTTTTATATTAAGTTAAATTCAAAATTTGAGAAATTTGGAATAACAAAAGTAGGAAACAAGTATTTTTGAATTTGACTACTCAATATGGTGTTCAAAAGTATTTTTTCATTAGAAAATTTTATGAAATATAATTTTTTTGAAGTTATAACATATATATCATTGTATATTTAAAGGAAGGAAAATAAATACATTTTACTTTCTCTTTGATATAGTATACTTGACACATACTTAAAACAAATGTTACATTACAAAAAGTAGGCTTCAAAAGTTATCGACATTTAGAAAAAGTGTACTTGAAACGTACTTCTACGATGTAAAGTTTAAAAATTAATTCATAATAGTGAAGAAGTATATTGTTTTTAATCATTTCAGTACAAATATTAAATGTATAATAATTTTATAATGGGTTTTGGTCCTACTTCTTATTAGCTTGACAAGTAGATTGCCAAGGTAATTGAATTGTACACTTTACCATGTTTTCACCCAATTGGCTTTTGAATTTATTTAGGGTTTACATCTTTATAATTGACTTAGGCAATTGACATTTGAATTTATTCATGGTTTGCAACTCTTGGAAAGAAGGTGGTGATCATGTATGTGGGTATGCATTAATGTTATTGAATAACCATTTGAACCTTGGTAGGGTCTATAACCTTTGGAAATAATTTGGAAAGGTTTGTGGGTACATGTATTTGAGTTTGCATAAACATATGAACTCAAGTAAGGTCTATAACTCTTGGGATTCAACTTGGGAGTTTATAATTACTTGAAACAATTTTATGATTCATTTAACTTTAGCATAAATGGTTTTAAATTTAAGTTGTGCCATGTGTGGGAGGTGGTGCTTGTTTAAAAGTGTGGTTTGGCTATTCCACCAAAGTAGATACATGAGGTTCTTGAGTGAAAACCTAAGGAACAAGAAAAGCATGGGATTTTGAAACTCTGTTGTAGTTGCAAATATTACATTTGGCAAGCCTCCTAACAAGGAGAAGAAAACAACCATGGTGTTGGAATATAGGTTTAAGGATTTTGACCTTAATATGTATGTGGCGAGCTTGGATAAGCAAATGCGATCATGTACCCACGGGAATAAAATGATGATTATCAATTTTGAGGCACATACCATAGCCCCAAAAGAGGTGAGCCTTAATTTACTTCCAATGTTTGCCATATTTCCTTTTTAAGCAAGTAGTTAGATAACAAGGTTTGGCATCAATTGGTTTTAGATGCGAATGGCTTATTATGTGAAAGATCACATTTGAGACCTAGTTGAAAGAAATGAAGATCAATAGTTCCTTTAGTGTTGGATTGAATCCACACGTAGGCAACATCAAGTTATAAGACAAAACCCCAATTAGGATGTGATAAAAGATTTTGCTTGGTCTACTATTTGCTTAGGTTTTAAATATCCTAATGTATAACCCATTCTTCCATGCATGGAATATGTTTATAATTTTTAATTGCAAGTGTGTCAATCACATATGGGTGTAAGAAATATTATGTTGATGTCATTGTTTGGGAATTTGCAAATGTATAGGGCTATGCAAGGTAGTTCCAAGGTTATGGGAACCTTAATTTTTGGTAGGAAAATAGGAGGAATATAAACTTTTGCAAGTTCCAAGCTAGCTCAAAGGATAGTCGCATATGAAGTAGTTATTATATAAGCTATAAAAACCCAATTAAGTATAAAAAGGTCACAACTATTATATTTAAAATTATTGATAATTTTGTAACCATTTGAATTTTTTTTGTTCTGAATCCATATATGTAGGAACATTTATATGGTAAAATAGTGTATGTTTGAGGTTGCAAATTAGGTCAATTTATTCTAAATAGAAAGTCAATTAAGTAAATTGTTCATAAACATCTAGCATGCAAGTAATAATCATATAATGAAAATTAATAAAACAAATAGTCACAAAAGACATTCCATATGACACTAGAATATAAGTTAATATGTAGACAAATTAGTCGGACAAATATTAGTAAACACTAAATCAAAATAAACTTAGTCAAATTTTTGGCCTAAACAACTAATATGTTTTAACTAAGCCATTTTTGTCCAATGTTTGATATGACTAAAGGTAAAAACATGGTAATGTTTACACAAAAAATAGTGTAAACCATAAAATATTGGGGTCTTTATAAAAAAAGACTAATACTCGTAGATGATTTTATGATAATAATTTTGTAATTGGATACATTATTGTTTAACTCTTATTTGCATGAACTTCAAAAGTTAAATTTTTATAATCATGTTTTTCACACTACTTGCAAGTACTTGAATTTGACCTAAAATTTGTGACAGTTTGAAAAATAAAGTTAAAATACTTGAAAGTAGTCAAATGTTTTTGTAAGTATTTGGTTTTTTTTCATGCACCTCAATATTGATGTGGTGAACATTCCAATATAATTTTTTGGTTAGTGGAGTTTGTTTTCATAACTAAAATCATCCCCAACCCCTTAAAAATGATGAAATTGTTGAGGACACTTTTGGGGTATTTTTTAAATTCCAAATGATATGACACAAATTGCTTTGAAAAGCTAGAGGGAGGTTAAAAATGCCCATAAAAAAATAAAAAGTTTCATATGTTTTGAAATGATGGAGGAAGGTTAAAAGTTTAAAAATCTAATTTTTTGGTGTTTTCAAGTAGAATACAAAGTAACAAGTATGTACAAAATATCTTGCTTGTACCCTAAAAATATGACTATGTTATGTCAAAAAAACTAGCTTAAAACCTTTGATTTGTAATAATGATTTGGAAGTAACATGAGTTCACAAACATGAATTCAAGATCACTTTCACTAGAAAAATGTTATAAAAAATAGAAAATTATTGGTTGAAAGTTTCAATGAAACTCAAAATCTCAAAAATAAACAAAAAAAATTTGTTGAATTTTTTTAATAGAATGTGTGCATTTTTTGCTTCAACCAAAAATAACACAAAATGTGAGTAAACCTTGATTTTTCAGACTAAGGATATTACTATTTTAAAAAATGAATAATAAAAGAAAATACCCCATTCTCAAAATTGTAATATAAATATGATTTAAAAAGTTAGTGCCACCCATCTTGAAAATTTATTGAAAGTTTTCAATAGAAGGAGTGATTAGCCATGAAGCTAGTTGATACCCTTGCCAAACCTTTAGTGACTTTTCAAAATGTCATTGTCTTAATTTTAATTTTAAAAATCATTCAAAAAATTCCAATTCATTGTCCAATCACTACCAAACTTGGAAAAGTTCACCTTGAACATCATCATCCTTATTATTTGGGATTACTTCTTCATAATTCCTATCATTGGGCTTAAATGACTAAACCTTGAATAAGATATAAAGATGAATATTTAAGTCTTGCAATTATAAAATCCTCATCTACTTTTGTAATTGCCTCCTAAACTACATAAATTATTGACTTTAATTATGTAATGATGATTTTTACAAAAGATCATATTTTCCCTTTATTGAATACTTAGAAAGCAATCTTAAAAGGTTGGTAGGTGGAGCTTCCAAAATAAGAATTTGGATTCCCTTTGGAAATCTCCAATGGGGTTTTTCAAGCTGAAGGGACCCATAAATTCATTCAATTTTCCTTTATTGCAATTAGGAAACATTGATGTTTATAGTCAACTTTAAAATTGAGAAATGCAATTAAATAGGTTAAGATGCATTTTTATACAAACATTCATTTTCTTGGTAGGGTTCAAAATACTCCCAAATGTGCCCATTGAGTTTTCCCTTTAGCAAGTTTGAAAGTTGATATTGTTGGTCAAGTCACACCTTCTTGCCCTTCTTGAATAACAACATTTCAATTATAGAAGGCTCCACTCCTCTAAGAATTTGTTGTAGTCTTGCATTTGGTTGTGGTTGATTTGCACCATTGAAGCTTTTGTTCCAAATGCTTCATATTTGGTTTGTAGGGCCATGATCTCTTCCTTGTGAAGGAAATTATCCTTGTCCACCTTTAATTTTAGATTCTTCGAGTTGGTAATGCATTAATTCTTTAAATCTTTATCAAATTTGGTCTCCACTTTAGTAATTTGGTGATCCATCTCCTACAGTGAATATTGAGCATCTCAAAGTCTACTTCATAATATAATAGTTTTGGTTTTGTCAACCATCTTGGCCATTTTTGTCCTTTTGTGAACCTCAAATTCCTTTGCAAATTTGAGTTCAAGGTCCTTGTTAGTTTGGTGTGACACCTTCATTTCTGCATGTTATTCAACAACTTGATCTTGAAGTTTTGTCTAAACCTTTTGATACTTAGCAAGTTGAGTTGCAAAATTTCTTTTTCAAATAATTCCACTTTCATTTTGGAAATATGTTGCTTTTGTGATTCCATTGCAACATTTGGGTGTGCTTAATGTTGTTCTCAAATTGTCAATTTTTGCAACTCTTTTTTAAGATCAATATTCATTGCTTGGTTCCTTGTCAAGTTTTAGCTTATATTTCATGATTGTTCACTAAGGCATCATAGCTATCTACCAACTTACCTATGGTTCTTAAACTATGTGAGTGAACTCAATGCCTTACATAATATGCTAAACCTTCTACATTACACATCAAGTCCTTAAATATGCATTTGTCATTTTCTACTTCTATGTGTATGATCCATCATAGTTTTAATCTTTATTCTCGATGAATTTATGTCATTGAAATGCCATTTGCAAAACATTTTGTCTAAAATGGTGATTATTAATAGGATTTTAGATATTGAAATCAATTTCCAAAACATTCTATGTCCAAAATGGCACTTTATTAATGGCATTTTATATTACCATAGTAGCTTGGGAGCACAAATCCTATTATTTTTAGAAATGCTGAAAATTTCAAATTTTACTTTTTTCTTAAAGGAATTATTTTGTGAACATATAGCACTCGGAGAAAATTTGTAGTGTATTTGGAGGCCACCTTACATTACACAAAAATTAAGAATCTTTTGGAAATGGGACCTGCACAATCGTTGAACTTGTGCATGCATTGCAAATTCCGGAATGCACGGCATTTCCATCCGCATTGCCGGGTCCATCCACGGCGCCACTCGAACGTGGAATTCTGGCAGGCGATGGTTAAGAGCTTGCACATGCGGATTGCATTTGACAGTATGTTGAGGAGGAATAATAATGCTCTGCTGGACTCTCTGGAGCAGCGTCCTGCGGAAACAACTGCACTGCTTTCGACTAGGTAGGTACTTTCTGTTTGCAGACAGACAGACAGACAGACAGGAGCAGCAACGTGCTGCACAAATCCTTAGTAGAGTGCCAGAACAGAAAAGCTCACAAAACCCCAATCATTTACCGACTTCAATGTGCATTCGCCAATTCCCAACAGAAACGGTGGACACGACAGAAATGGTTAGGTTTAGGGTTAGGTTTCAGTTTTTGTGGATGATAGAGGAGGGCGAGAGAGAGGAGCAGGGCGATCTGTCTGTTGCTCTTGTTTTGTGGGCACAAAATCGCAGATTTCGTGGAGTTTGGGTAAGTGACGAGATGGGCGGTGTTGTTTTTTGGTGGGTTTGCCTCGTGAAATTGTAGTTTTCATTTCAGTGGTATTTTGTTTTTCAGGATCTTTGGGTACGTGCTTTCAATGGAGGTATAGGGGGAAAGGAACATGGAGCTGCTGGTAGGCGTGGAGCATCTTCTCGTTTCAACATAAGTCAAGGAGCGTGAAGCTGTTATGTGACTTTCTTTTCAGTGAATAATGCTGAAGGAGAAGCCGGTGTTTTCGGCAATGGAGATGGAGGCCGGAAAGGAGGAGGGAGCATCCGGGGGTTTGACTGAGAATGGAGGTCATAGCCGTGACCATGGGGTTGGTGAAGGATTTGCAAGGCGTGCAACTACGGAGGGCTTGAAGGTTGAGCAGGTCGATGAGCCTGAGGAAGGGGAAATTTGTGGGGAAATTTGTGTGCTTGAAAAACCTTTAGAGTCTTCCATAGGCAGCTTGGTCGAGGAGAAATGTGGAGGTGGGAAAAGCAGCCAGCCGGTAAAGTCCAAAGAAGAGGGAGAACCGTTGTACAACGGCGCTATCCTAGAAGAAAATGGCAGGTTGCCTAAAGACCGGGAGGAAAATGGAAGTGAGAAAGAAGATGAAGAAGAGAATGAGGATGATGAGGAGGACGAAGAGGGCATGGTTGAGGAAGACAGTGATCCATTTGTCGAGAGTCCTGCCCATGAGTCCTCAGATACGACCAGCGATGAAGAAGAGGATGAAGAGGACGTGAAGGATGCAACAGGGAAGTTTAGTAAAGATCGCGCTGCAGATCTGCAGAAACTGATACGTGGCAATATAGAAGGAAGCAGTGACGATGAAGAGATCTCCATGGAGCCCCCTCGAACTGCACATGAGCTCAAGGTCCCTATTTTCCTCATAAACAAGTTCATTTTTTTTCCCCATAACCCATGTGCCAATAACCATTCTGTGGGCATTTGGACAATTGTGAGATGCTGTCTTGGTCCAACAGATTAGCTATGTGTGCAATTGATTTTGTTTCAAGTGGATTGGCTGAGCATTCTGTTAGGGAACACAATGCTGTTTTGTATTTAGTGTTGTAATTTTGTCTTCAAGAAGTACAGTCTACTGAACCCATATTCTTCTTCCTTTTGGAACTGCAGGAGTTGCCACCAGTTCCTAAAATTGATGCAGTTCTTGAGCCTCATCAAATACCCCAATCTGTTGGCAATATCTCTTCAGTAAGCTGAACATTTCCTATGATTCTACTGCTCCATTCCACAATTGTAGATGTTATGAGAATCTGTATAGTTTTGGTCATTTTAGTGATGCTTTGGACAGTTAACTGCTGTGTTGTGAACTCCAGCTCAGTTTTGAGTAATTTGGATTCCGTGATTCTTGTATTTGAGCTATGGGTTGGGTTGTCCTAGAGTTAATCTGCTCATTCTGACCTTCCTACAGTTGTTTTCTTCTGTTCTGTAGGTTTTCTTCTCACACCAATTTTCACTGATTCTTTGCAGGTCTTTAATAAACAAGTGATTGTGGAAGCAACTGACCACAAACTTGTACTGAATGAAGGCTCTATTCTTTGGCTAACTGAGCAGCGTATACCATTAGGGATAGTTGATGAGGTGTTTGGTCCAGTCAAGAAACCATATTATGTGGTGCGCTATAATGAAGCTGCTGACATTCCAGAAGGTGCCACTCAAGGTAGGAATGTAGCATTTGTGCCTGAATTGGCCAACTTTGTTCAAGATGATCCTGAACTTCGGAAGAAGGGGTATGATGCTTCAGGTGAGCATGATGAAGAACTCTCTGAAGCAGATGAGTTCTCTGATGATGAAAAAGAGGAAGAAATGAGGAGAGCAAAACGTAGCAACCGGGTGCAGGGTATGGGTAACTCTGGAAGGAGAGGAGGGCGAGGTGGACAAGAAGGGGATGGTGGAGACAGATCCACAGGAAGGAGGGGAAGGGGACGAGGAGGACATGGCAGAGGAAGAGACTTCAAAACTGAATCACCAGAAATGGTAACAAGAAAACTTTCAATTGAAATTTGCAGCAAGAAATTTATTGTGGTTGTTCTCAGATTTCATATTCTTTTATTATGCTGTTCCCTTCCTATTGAAGCAGTACACTGTAGCACACAACAGGTGTGAGGGAAATTGGCCTCTCAAAATTTATGTGTGAATCTTTCTACTGACATGGATTCCATGTGGTGTGTTTGTGCATGCAGCAAGGTGGGGCAGAAACTGCAGTACAGCAGATGGCAAGCATGGGACTTCAGAGGCCAAACTTTCAGGCATCTCCAATCTGTCATGCAGACAGGGGTCCTAGGTATGACCAGCAACCTAGGCAGCTGATTCAGCCATCACCTGAAAGACGAGATTCGTGGAACAGAAATACTCATCCTGACTCAAACTATCAGCCTGACGCACGACCTTTAATGGTTCCTTACAGTGAATGCCAACCTCTGCCGTATCAGCTGCCCCAATCCCCACACCACAACTTCGTTCCTGGTATGAGGTCCATGCAGCAGCAGCAACAGCAGCCCATTCAGGGACCTCCAACACCTCAGTGGTTATCTCCTGTACATCATGTTCAGGGCCCTCAACTATACCAAAGCTACCCAGCACCATATTTAGCTTCTAGTGTCAGGCTCCCACTGGGTTCTGATACTGCAGCATGTTTACAGCCAGGCAGAGGTTGGTGCTCTTACTGTTCATTATTCATGCTGTAGAGTTTGCAGGACACAGTTAATAGTTCCCAACAACATGTTCAAGGAAGTGCTTTCATTGCTTTTCATTGCTGTGGCAACAGCTCAGGTGAATGAATTTTCATGAATTTTGTGAAAAATTGTGCAGGTGGTTTTCAATATCCAGGACATATGTACCAGACAGGGGTTGGCTTGGGACCACAGACTCCCTATCCCCATCCACCACAGATATATGCACCTATCCCATCCCAATCAACAGGAACTGGTGTATTTATCCCTCCAATTTCACAATACACAAGGAACTCACAATGTAATCAGTCACAAGGTCTGGGTCACTCAGATCTTCAAGATAGAGGAGGTACAGCAGGCAACAACATCCAAGTTACAGGGATAGCTCAGCATAGTTCTCCTGCTCCAGCTTATTTGCAGCAAGGGGTTGGCCCTCCTCCTAGAGGAGGTTCTCACAGCCTGAGTAATATCATGTATTGGAGTAATAACACCAGCAGGTAGTGAATCGAAATGCAGTTTTGTTCTCTTGTTGCAATATACATGGTGGTGGTGGTGAGCAGCATAATCAGTGCATTCTCAGTTTCCTGAAACTTCCTGTTTTTTGCATGGTTGTAGTTATGCACAAGGGATTTTCCTTCTTTGCACTTTTGTGTACAATTGCAGGTTAAACTTTCATATGTATAAACAACACAAAACTTCAGAAGACAGGGTGTGGGAGGAGAGAGTCAATGTGGTGTTTGCTACCAGCAGGAATGATTGATGATGTGTACTTTTGGGTTTGAGCTTGAGGCCCAGAGACCAATGTCTCAATGTTAGTAGTAGCAAAGAGAAATACTGAAGATCTAAACTGCCTTTTACATGCACACTAGGGCTTTAGGAAACCATAAAGTTTCTGTTCAAAAGGGAAATACTGTGACAACTGACATCTTCTGCATGTACCAAGTAATGGACTCTAAACATCCATTTTGACATCACATGATTAAATGGTGAAATTTCCTTTCATAAGTTTTCTGAACTTTCCAGTACTGGGCAAGGTGAGTCCTATTCTAAAGATCTAAACAGTAGGAAGCAACCAAAAAATAACATGTGACACTAAGAGGTTGAATGAAAGGTCAATAACATACACAGGTGAAAGTTGAAAGTGGAGATTTTCAGAACCATTATCTGATGCCATAAATACTAATGTGATTTGCTAAACATCCATCTAATATGTGCAACCGTGACAAATGAACAGAAAATATCAATATGGCCTTCTCATGAATTGACTCCTAAACTAAAGAATTTCTTCTCTTGGATCCTAGAAAGTGACCTTCACAAACCAGTTCAGTATAGTTCAAACTGGTTGCCTACTTCCCAGTTCAGTCTAGTTGAAAACCGGTTGCCTGCCATCTGGAAAGTGTGAATGGAAAAACATACCGGAAAACAGGTATGCAGTTTTGATTATAGGATGAGATCCTGGGAGTGAAGCATCGATAGAAGGGCTTCTGATCCTCTTGTTCAGAAAATGTGGAAATCAATTCCAGTGCAATGAATAAAGGGAACTAGAGCTCAGAAAAATTTAGGGTTCAGAACCCACATGATTTTGAAGTCATGCCAAGCCTCCCACAATTAGCAAGCCTGCTAGAAGAAGCAGCACCATATGGACTAATTGCAGTGACTGAGCAGCATGTGATCCAGTGGATCCCACTTCATCCGAGACCTTCCCAATTTCACAGTAACCTTCATGTGCCACTTCCACTCCTGCACACTGTGCTTCTGCTGCTCCACACCTGAACACCAGAATTCAAATTGAATGCATAAACAAGCAAATCTGCAAACTATCTTTTCAACTGTTGTTTTTAGACCCATTTTATTGTTGCATGTCATAACCTTGTAACTTAGGTTCCCCTCAGCAGCATTGGACCTGAATACATGTATTCCAATTCCAATTGCAATGCACTGAGAAGAGAACTGCAACAACAAATTAACTCACCAGTATGTGACTCCATCTGAACCACAGACCCTGTCAACAGCAACATCACAAAAGAACACAAAACTGTCAACAGGTTTTGAGCAAAGACAAAGATGAGATTGGAAGCAGAATGACCGCAAATTTAAGGGAAGACTAACCATGAATTCATTCATCCAAGTCATTAAAGATACACAGTAGAAATCATTATGTAGAACAATGAATTCCATGTCCTTAGAAGCAAGATGAAACTTACGGAGCAGCACGGAAACAATTCACAGTACACGCAGCTGGTTTCCTGTTTGACTCATCACAAGCCCCTGAATTCAAAACCGAATTGCAGTAAGTAAGCTGGCTTCCAAATATTTTCTTTGATCAACAATGATCATGATATTCACATGCACGTGTGACTCAGAATTGCATCCCAAACTCTCAAACAGAACAGACCAAAATTTGACCACTTCAAGCCATTTGATGATGTTCAGAAACATCTCAGATAACAACAATGCTTTCATTCTCTCAACAATAAGGTCAATGTGAGAAGCCTTCAATTTGTTTCAAGAGTGTTAAGTCATTGTTAGAGCTTCAAATCTGCAAAAGAGACTTCAGATTGGTTCTTATAATCTTCCTTGAAAAACTAGGGATTCTTCTCATGCTGATATCAATAAAAGTCTGCTGCTGTACACGTGTATGGGTGCAGATCAGACATGTTGGAAGCTTCATGACACTCTGACATCCACTTCAACCCTCCATACATTCGAGTTCCATTTAGCATGATGAATCTGCTCTTGGAAGTGAGGTGGCGTACAACCCTAATCCCCCTGGAATCATCTGCATACGTAATTTAAAGTTGGGTACAGTAGATTTGAAGCAAGAGAGCACACCTGGGGAAAGAATAATGGCATGATCAGCAAGAGCATGGCATGCACTTGTGTAGGTCACCTGACCTTCTGCACATACCTGCACTCCACCCCTTTGTTTAGATCACATGCCTTTTGTCTCCTCTCAATTATCTCACACACAAAGATGGTGCCACTGCCACTCTATGAAGGACCTTCTCAGTTCAATCCTGAACTGCATTTCCTCCCTCAAGCATTCTTTTGCACCTCGGTTTTCCATGCTCTTGCATCACCAATGATCACCAGGTTCTACTCTGGAGCGTTCTTTCTACATTGCAGTTCGCCACAACATTCTTCAAATTGTTCATCATTTCTGGAAATGGTATTCGTTGGGTTCCATTAGCCCTCGAGTTCTTCCTCGATTTCAGAAGCCCTAGGGTTTGTGTGTCCTTTTCTCCTAGCTTCATTGTTCAGTATCGAGAGCTTAGGTCATCTTCCGAGGGTGCTTCGTCATTCTTTCAATTGCTCGATCACTAGGATTTTTCTTCACGGTCTACATCCTCCAGATCATTCCTGCAGATCCTCTAAGTCTATTTCACTGAAAGATCATAGAAGAGAGGGAGAGAAGCATACAGGATTGGAAGAGTCGCATGAAGACGGGGAAGGCAACAACCATGGGAGCTCCCACAACGGCTTCCGCTGCGCACTTCTTCCGCGAACTATGACATTCTCCTCGTGAGCCTCATGAACGGCACACAGCAACAGCATAAGAAACGGCAAAAGCACCTGCTTCCATCCGTTCTCCGCCATTCCACATCCCTCCCTTCTCACCGATAGGTACTCACGCCACAGCGCCTATCGCTCCTCCAAAAACCAACAGCCACGACTTCTTCTCTCTCTGACCCTATCTGCAGCGGTAAGAGCTTCTTCTTCTTCTTCTTCTGTTTGAGCTTGGCAATGAAATCAATGCTGCCGTCTGATTTTTTTTCCCCCCTCCTTGGCAACAAAAGCAACAGATCTGCTGCTCTTCTTCACCTCTGATTCAAAAACGGAATCCGTGAGATCGAACCAGAAATCATGCATGAAAGTACTCACAGTAGTCTATTTTCAGCGCACTTGATCACAGACTTGGTCTCTGTACTTCGCCATACCGTTAATGCTTTCTCGGTTTCTTCACCGCAGAACAGGTTTTCCTCTTGCATTCAAAACCAGATCCGTTGCTGGCTGTTCCAGACAGATTCTTCCGCTGGTTTTTTCCTCGCATTCAACACCAGATCCGTGGCTGGCTGTTCCACACACAGATTTTTCTGCTGATTTTCTTCTCGCATTGAAAACGAGATCTGTGGTTGGCTGGTCCGGTTATAAAACAAATTCGAGGCAGGGTTTTCCTACAGATCGGAGAACGAGTAAAGAGCTTTGCATGTGACCGTAGTTGACACGGCGTCGATACTCTGTCTCATTATTGTCAATACTACTGTTTGTCTATATTCGTCGTCAGAAAAACACCAGGATTTGCTGCGTTTCTCCGCCGTGATGATCAGTCAATCAGATACATTCGATCCAATTAGAGATTGTAAACAATTTTATTTTTTTGCTTGCAATAAGTTATCGATTTTGTTTTTGGCTTAATACGTTTATGTGTAGGTGGTGTCCTGACACATGCCAGCGGGCGTGGCGATGGGAGTGGAGGAAAGCTTTGGCCGTTGCAACCTAGGGTACGGGTCTATTGTGGCTACGAGGAAGGTGGTGAGATGGCAGGCGGACGAGCAGAGGACGGTGAACTAAAGCGCTGGCCACGCCGCGTCGGGTCTGCAACAGCAACAGCAATCGTCAACTCACGCGGCATCCCTTGATCCAGCCACGAAGCTCAAATTCCGCACTAGGTATGTACATTCCTTCACGCCCGGAATCTTCAAAGTCTTGTGTTAGTCATTTCCGGCTTTATGCCTCTTTGGCCGTTGTTTTTTTCTCCTTCCCTCTTTTTCCATGCAATTGGATACAGTTGTCTTTAGAATCCAAGGAATTTGACTCTTACCATGAGTTGATTTTTTTTTTTTGCTTTTTTTGATTGAAAACCTTTTTCTTTTTGTTGTGATGAGATCTATTCCAATTTTTTAAAAGGGTAATTCAAAATGTATGTTACCTAATGAATCTTTTTCTTTTGTTGTTTTGTGGTGCGCCATCTTGAAAAATGGAGTGCCCATTTAAAATGGAGATGGCCTTTAATCTTTTGAAATACCTTTTATTTTTTCATTTAATGATACCACAAGGGGAAAAAAGAAATGAAATCAAAGTAAGTCTTTATTCATGATAGCCCTCATGGCGGGCTTGACCTAACATTAAATCACTTGGAAAAAAATTTTAATTGTATTTTCAAAAACACCTTGTATTCATGAGTATCCCTCCGACTAGAAAGTGAAATGGATTTTACAATTACAATTTAAAAGTGAATAGGTTCATATGCCTATTTATTTTACATGTATAAGTAGGCATAAGAACCTTCCTACTCCTATATATACCTTTTTAAATTACATATGTTTTAGTTCATGTTTTTAAAATTAAATCAATAAAAACTTGCTATGATTCTATTTATTCTTTTAAAAAGTCAAATAATTGCACCTTTATGATGGGTAAAGTCCATGCAAGTGCAGAACATTCTCAAAATAAGAAGCCTAAATGTAATCCCTTTCTTTTGGGATTGTGGACCTTAGGGTTCTACTTTACAATTATTGAAAAATATTTGGTGATTTGTAAAATTTGCACGTGGAACATGGTATGTTTGCATTCAACATAAGATGAGAAGTTTGATAAATTGTAATTTTACATACAACCATAAAAATTTGCAAAAACATTTATATGTAAGGTAATGTTGGTGGAAGATTATCATTGGCCACACACTTTTATAAATTGTGCCCTTAACAATAGATCAAAATTAAATAGTATTAACATTGAAAATTATCCTTCTTTTGGATGTTGGGTGACTGAAAAAATACCAAATGAGTGCATTAAAAATAAACATGTCACAAAATAGACTTTAAGTTCATAAAATATGCCTCTTTTCAAACATGATGAAAAGTTTTAATTCCATGTTTAATTGGAGCTCAAAAATTTAAGAATAGTTCTTTTTTTTTTCTTTGAAAACATTGTAAATATTTTTTTTATGCTAATTGTTTTCTTATAATGTATGTGGGGTGGTTTTCTAAACTTCATTTTCTGGGTTTTCTTTTTTTTTCAATGTGGTGAAACAAAAAAAATGTTTTTAAATATTGAAAATTGTGCTTAATGTTGTTTTGTTTGGCATTATTACAAATCCTTGTGTTAGCATGTGTCCATAATTATGTGGATATGACAATTTTGCTTGAATTATGTGTAACAAATTAATTTTCATTGAAACATTTCCAAAGTTGTACATATGCAAACTTTGCATAAACAAATCATATCAATATACAAATGACTCACCCATGTAATTTTTTAATATTTTATCATCATGTCCATTTCACATAGGCTTTTCCATTTAAGTGTGGTTTCAAAATCAAACTTTAAAAACTCAAATCTATTCTATATTTGAAACCTATTTCAAAATCCTAAATTTAATTATTAAATTTGACTACCTCTTTCAAAACCCAATATTTATAAAACTAAAGCCATATCAACATAAATTTTTTTGGTTCAAATTATTTAATCTCATTATGAATTACATATGTTATTAACAATTTCAATCTTGTTGTGACAAAAGATGACCAATTGAAGTTCACAATGCATCATAAAACACACATATGCAAGTAATTAAAACGACATTTATACACAAAAACATTTGTGTTACAACAATTACATCAATTTGTAAATTAAACTTGCAAAATTGAAAATAATTAAATAATTAAAAAAATTTAATGAACAAGATACAAAAAATTAAACTTATTGAACCTTTTAGAGTTTTAAGAACTTGAATTTTGAATTGCAAGTAATTAATATTGAAACATCACCTTATTATAGGCCTACAACAAGTCAATTTCAATGACTTTCACATTTAGAAACAAAAGTTTTGAATATTAATTATTAAGTCTTAAAGTAATGAGATTTAAGTGTTCATCTTATATTGTTATTACTTATAACATTATTTATTTGATGTATTGTACATTATTTTAATTTAAAAATAATTTAAAATGATGAACTAATGGAATGAATTTGAATGATTTCATTCAAATTATAAAATCAATGGCCAAATTAAGATGAACATCTAACAACTCATATTTACAAAACTGTGTTTTCTATGAAATAAACAATTTCTTTCAATGACAAAAAGATAACATGTGTTTTTCACTTGTTTTCACATGATAAGTTTCATTTTGAATTTCTCACTTTTTTTTATACAATTAAGGTTAAAATTTTAAAATAAAAAAGTTTTGCAATTTTGCAATTTGTATTTCAAGATGAATTATTATTACTATTTTTTAAAACAATAATTTCAATCATATAGTTTTTTTTTAAAATCTTAAATTATTAATTTACATTATCAATTATATATATATATATATGTAAATTCATTATTTCTGTGATGCTTCTCACGAGCTAGAAAATGACCAATATTACAAAAACATTCTAACCAAAATGAAAGTAAAGTAGGCCTAGTTTCAAATTTAAATCGTGAAACAAAAAAAAAGAATAGGAACACAACACGTGTGAAACAAAAATATAACAATATTTTATTACAAAAAAAACATAGCCATAACAAAAAACGAACTCAAAAGTAATGTTGAACAAATTAAAAGTAATGAAAATTATATTTCTATTTATACCCTTTGAGCACCTAGTTTAAAGAAATTTTCTAAGAGACTTCCAATCTACATGTGGCCCCTGTTCACCTATGTGTGTTAATGTGCACCAATGTGTGAATTATGAATGAAATAAGATTTAGTTGAAAATAAACTAAAAATCAATTAAAAATGAATTTTAATTTAACTAAAAATGAACTAAAAATGAATTGAGAATTAATTAGAAAAATGAACTAAAAATTAATTAAGGGTTAATTGGAAGTGAATTATAAGTTGATTAAAAGTGAATTACAAATTAATTAAAATTGAATTGAAAGTGAATTATAAATAAATTAAAAATGAATTAAGAGTTGAATAGAATCAATTAATAATTAATTAAAATTGAATTAGAACTTAACTAAAAATGAACTAAGAATTAATTGGAAGTGTCTTTCATCAGTTCCCTTTCGGTTTAGTCTTTATATTTCATGTAAAAAAACCACCTTAAAGCTTGAGGTGGGAAAAATCTTTTCTCCTTTATTGTCGGTCTGCATGTGCAGTGGCAATTTAAAAAATCTTATGAGATTCACTCTTCTCATGTGCGGTAGCAGGTCGCTTCACAGTAATATTCAGTTTTAATTCCATTGGTTGTAAACTCGAAATCAGCCATTTAGGGTTTCCAACAACTTGAGACAACAAAGAATTTCAGATATTAAACCTACTAAATAAGCATAGAAGTTATGAACATGCCCTTATTGATGTCATCTGTAATGGAAAAACATCTGACATATGCATGAAGCCATGAGACTTGTGATGTAAATTTAAATTTAACTTAAAGCTAACTAAAAATGAACTGAAATTAAACTAAAAGTTAAATATAATTTTATATACAAATCATAGATGAACTTTTAAATATATGAATTTCATAGTAATGCCATATGTAATAATGCCTTTAAATTTATCAAGTGATATTAATTATATAAATTTTTAGATCTATAATGGAATGTAATATTGAGGCACAATCCTTAATTTGCATAAAGAAGAAATAAGTGTGAAAAAAATTCAAAATGAAATTAAAATGGTATTAATATAACTTAAAAAACTTAAATTTAAAATGAACTTCATTTACAAAAAACTGAAAAAGAAAGTGATTAATTCAAATTGAAGTTAAAATCATATATATTAATTCATTTGATCTATGAGTCAGTTTGTGACAGGGCTTGGGAAGGGGGTTTTGTGTTCCCGCGAGCTCAGCGTTGTAGGCAGGACAATGGCAGCAAATTTTAAATGAAGGTGGGCCAACACAGGCGGGCTAGGCATAGGAGAGGGGCAGGTCGAAGAGATTAGGTTTTGACCAGGGGCTCTGGAAGCTTCTAAGCCTCTTGGCAGATCTCCTCTCCTCCAAGGCTTCAAACCTCTCCACGAACAAATTTCAGCAGCTACAGCTGATGCACCAGCAGATTCAAGCCTGGGAGTAAAAGGCTAAGGAGATCCTCAGCATCTACAGACTCTACTATCATACTGTTAGCAGTACAACGAGTTGACCAACACCTCTCTTTTTCCCATAGGGGGCTGGACCTTCCAAGTCCATTCAGGGCCCTTGGTTACCACCGCTCAGCCATCGGTGACGATGCAGCTCACCTCCTTACAGCTCCTCATGCACATCTTACAAAATGTTACGTTTGCTAGCGCTGCGGCTACTGTGAACGCCGCTTCCAAGAACAAGCTGTCTACCGCTAACCACCAGCGGAACTATCTTAACCGCATGTCGATCGCAACCTGGTAGCAGCAGCGGGATCGCAACCATAAGCATCACGTAGAGGCCCGTGCCCGACTGACAGACCAAGAGCGACAACAACAGCGAGACCGCGAGCAGCACGCAGAGGCCCGTGCCCGATTGACAGACCATGAGCGGTAGCAAGAGCGAAGCTGTAACCGCGAGCAATAGGCAGAGGCCCATGCCCGGCTGACATACCGGCAGCGCCAATAGCGATGGGATCGTGATCGCGAACGACACCAATAGGCGTGGGGTCAGCAAGATTTGCACAAAGTAGCCTACGTCCTCCTTTCAAAATTTAATGAAGCCAATGTTCCGATGCTTGACATAGGGGGTAGGACAGTTGAGTGCCAGCATTGTCGAGCTATGATTTCGCCTGATGAGGCTTCCCGGGGACACGCAGACCTTTGTTGTGTTAAAGGCAAATCTTGTAGCTATGAGGCCCTCTTCCCCATTCCTCCTCCTCAACCATTGCAGGAGCTCACTTCTGAGCCTGCCCTTGGTGCACGCCTCCCCCCTACCGCTGTATCTTTTCGCAAGCACATCCGGAAATACAATTCCTTATAGATGGCCTCCTCTAGCATTAACATCTAGTCACTCGCAGATCGGGTCAGTATGATTTCCATAAGGGGCGTTGTGCATCATTTCCTGGGGTCATTGGCACCTCCTCAAGGGAGCCCCCATTAGTTTGCCCAGCTGTATATCATAGACAATGTGGATGCTCAGGCTGTTGCCCATTTTATTGCTTTCGGTCAAGGCAACGTAGACCTAGACCGTCGCACTTTACAAGAGTTGCAGCAAATGTTTTTGGGGAGTAATGTCTATGTTCAGCGCTTTGTGCAAGCCATGGATTTGCCCCCTCAAGACCTGGCTATCTATGAAATTGTCATCTGTGTTGATGGTAGCGTTAACCGTCGCCGCTACAACGCCCCACATCCAGCGAGGTGGCCGGCCTGATGCCTGGTGAATGAATGGGGTGGCTGCATGGCTACTTTTTGGTGCCCCATTTTGTGGTGTTTTTTATCGTGTTAGCTGTCGTAATTGCTACGTTCCTCGATAGCACGTTCCTTCCATCATCCAAACAACTATCCCGGCTGTGCCTGATAAATCATCCCTTTACTGTCTGCTCAAAGGCGATGGTGATAGCAATTCATGAGACATCAAGGTGCGAGCTAGGGGCGGGCTAGGGGCGGGGGGTTATGGAGGATTAGTGATGGCCATTGTGCTTATGACCCTCTGCATTTTGTCTTATTCCACCCACACGGAGAGCCCGGCTTCCACCAAAATATTACTAGCACTACCCCTGCGATTGTGGATGGGCTAAGCTTTGAGGACGAGCAACAACAGCCATCTGAAGATGAAAAGCAACCTAATACGGAACTGGTAGTGGACCCCGGGCATGGTGGAGGTAGGGGCAGGGGTAGGGGTAGGGGTAGGGGCCGAGGCAAAGGAGTTGTCGCAAGGCGCATCGTTCGCAAGGTTACTTCATGCATGACCACAACCCTCGCACCAACAGCACGTTCACTTATGGTAAAAGGCTATATCAAGAGTGGGTGGTTAACCAGTACTCCAAGGTTGAGGGGCATCGGCTACGGTGCGTGCGCCTCAACCAGACCACCCTGCGTGCTAATCAATATAAAGGAATGGTAGATGCCATGCAGCAAGACGAAGCTAACATCACCAACTTTGGGCGCATGGTGGTCCTTCCAGCCACTTTTGTTGGTAGCCCCCATCACATGAACCAGCTATACCAGGATTCCATGGCCTTGGTCAGAAAGTTTGGGAAACCTAACCTATTTATAACCATGACGTGTAACCCAAATTGACCAAAGATTCTGCATGAACTAAGGCCTGGGGAGGAAATCAACGACCGCCCTGACTTGACATCCAGGGTGTTCAACATGAAATTCAATGCCCTCCTCAAAGACTTTTTGCAGAATGGTGTTTTGGGCACTTCGGTGGTGGACATCCATGTGGTAGAATGGCAGAAGCGGGGCTTGTCGCACGGTCACATTTTGATCATTCTACACAGCCAGGACAAGCCGCATGACAACAGCGATTATGACCGGATCATGTGTGCCAAACTTCCAAACAAATCCACCCACCCCGAGCTTTACAACATTGTGACATCTCACATGTTGCATGGGCCCTGTGGGGCCTTACATCCCTCATGTGCTTGCATGGTGAATGGGGCTTGCAGCAATGGTTTTCCCAAGATTTTTCAGCCCCAAATTGAGGACTCCACCGGCAGCTACCCAACCTACCGCTGACGGGACGACGGCAGGACCTTCACTCCTCACAAGACACATCACAACTTAAATTGGAAAAAAAATTCATTATATATTTTTATAATATATTTTGTGATTAATGCTAAAGATTACATTAAAATGATCAAAAAAATTAATATTCCCAATTGAAAAACTCAAAATCGTTAAATGATGACCTTTATTATTTAGCAAGTTCATAATTTTTTCATATGAATTTTGATTAAAATAAATTAAAATATAGTGATAACTTTTTAAGAAAAAAAATCAATGTTAAATTGCATGTTTCAATCAAAATTCATGATTTTAAAATTATCCAAATTGATTGCATTGTCCATCTATGAAATGACTTTCCATCCTTCTACTCTTGGTTCTATGAGGTGATTATATTTAAAGGTACATATGTTATTGGTGAAAGGAAAATGCAAAATTTATCTTTAGATATTGAATTATGTTTGTAGTTGAAAAACAAATAATTTGGCTCATATGCATCATTTATAATTTGAAATTGATAAATATATTTTCAAAATTTAAACTTTTCCAAATCTTAGAATTTTATGTTAAATTACCATTCACTTAAACCATATTTTAAGGTGTTAACATAATGTTTAATTTAACAACAAACCTTTAATCACTCAAAACATTGTTGCCATCACATATGTGAACTAAATATAATTTGCAATAATTCATTGGAAAGCTAGTTACAAAACGAACTTTCCTACCAAATTTCAAGCCCTACACTTAAATCAATAAAAAGTTGTGCCATAAAACTCAATAGGATTTTACAAAAACATAAAGTTGAATTTGACAACAAACCTCCATTCTTTTAACACATTGTTGCTCTCACATACACTATTCAAATCTAGCTTGCATTAGTTCATTGTAAAGTTAACTACAAGGCACAACAACTTGCCAAATCTGAAAATATACACTTAAATTAAGAAAAAGTTATGCCATTTTTTAATGAACATTCTTTAAAATTTCAAGCTCTAAATCTGTTTCTATTCATTTTTTCATTCTTTCAAATGGTCTACTATGATGCAATATATTCTCGCTCTTTCCGTCGTCAACTAAAATTCATTATTCTTTTCCTCCCAAGAAAAATTATAAGAACAAATTTTCAAATATTCAAATCAAAATCACATACGAAAATAAAGAGACAGATGATTCAAATTTGTGTCATTAAAAAGAAGGAGAAGGAAGAAAGCGAGGGAAAACCCAACTCAGTGACCAATGGAGGGTTCTAAGTTTGATGGCCCTTGGATTGTTCCATGTTTGGTGGTCAATGGGGAAACACCCTGTTTGGTGGCCAATGGAAGGTTCCAATGTTTGATGACCCTTGAAAGGTTGCAAGCTTATGGGCTTTTAAAAGGTTTCAAATTTGGTAGCCTTTGAAAGGAAAAGGAGAAGCATCATTTTCACCTATTTTCACTTTCCCAACAAATTTTACTTAAATTTTTTTTGATTGATTTAAAGTTTTAATTTACCATGGTTTTAAACCATTACTTTACGTCTTTCCTTTTTTTTCCTTGACCTATAAATTGTAATCACGCATCTTGATGTACTAATTTTTTCACACACTCATCACCAAATTTATTATAATTGAAGATTTTTATTTTTATTTTTATTCATGTCGTCACGCTTGACCACATCCTATGGGCTTCAAACCACACAAGTGAATGAAGAATCGCTTCAGGAATTACCCCTAGATTTGACATTGACCTAGCACCTTTGTGATGAAAATTGTAAATTTCGAAAGGTGCACCCTCGTTTCGAAATTGAACCCTCTCGAACTTGGTATTATCGCATTTCTTTAAACTTTCATATTTTAATGATTTTATTATCTCCCTTTTAGTGATGAACCTCAAATTGTCTATTAAGGTTTTTATGAAATTAAAGACACTTCCATCTTTGCATGGTTTTCAATTCTCAACATTGGACATTATCGTTGATTACGTAGTTCGATTCATCCACTACCTCCCAATAGCAAGGCAAATTAAATAATTTGCACCATCTAACGCATCTTAAATTTCTTGCAGTTATGAACTATCACTGTGGCATAACCTAAGATTTTACATGTACTTGCAACTCTTCGTTGAACTTATTTATAACTTGAATAAAAGTTTCACTCATCATGAAATCCATGTTGCTATTACCACCCTATCACATTATTTATTTTAATCGTTATGTCGTCTCAAATTAATTTTACATTTATAATGTTTGAAGATTATTCTATCTCCATTAATCCTTTTATTAACACCCCCTCAATTGCTTCAAGAATTTTAATCATTTTAGTTTACATGACTTTTCACTAAATATTATAACAAGACCAACGTTTTGTTGAACATTATGAATTTTGGTGTTTACTTCTAACCCCAACCTTTTGGAGATTTCCCACCCCCAATCACGCAATTAGGACATTTAAGTTCATTTATGTACCTCATACCTAGGTTTAATTACCTAATTATTTACCTATATTTACTTATTCACTTTCACCTACATATTTCTGTACTTATTTTTTACCTCTTCTACCTATATACCAACCTATCTCTCACTTATTTATTAAACATGTGACATAAAAAACTTGACAAAATTTGTCACCTTTTAATGGTGTAATCCATTGATAATGATTTAATTTATTATTATTAAAATGAGGGATTTAAATCCTTATACTTGTAATTTATGTGCATTCCTAAGGGATTAAAGTAGTTACATAGACTAGATTAATATACCTAGGTAAACTAAAGTAAGTAGGTTAGGTTAAATTACAACCACCTACCAATTTGTTTTTTTATGACCTATTTAAACATAATTATTTACCTATTGAATTTTTTAATAATTATTATTTTTTTAAGAAATTAAGTTAAAAATTGAACTTAGTCAAATCATCCATTATCTACCAATTATCGTCCAAATAAATTTTTCTAGATTAATAATGTGATGTTTTTATGCTTGTCATTTTGAACAATTATTTATTAGATCTTATAATAATAATAAATTATTTTTGTTATAATGATTTTATAATTGTCTCTTGGGTTTTACTGATTGAAAATCAAACCAAAATTATTCTTAACCTTTTTTATACCATATGTTTTAAATCTTTAAATGGAAAATGAAAACTTATTATATATTATCTTCAGGACATTTTTTTTAAATTATAAAGGCCAATTTGGACGATTTGTTTTGTCAAACCTTATTCTAGAAATTTGAAACAAAATAATATTTTAATCCTCAAAATGAAAATTCACTTGGAAATGTTCTAAGACTTATGTTTTTGCGTTCTCTTACACTTGTGAAAATATGTTTGAATCCTAAAACACTTTCCCCTACCCATTCCCTTTCTCATATTTTAACTTAAATCATGAACCTATTAATGTTAAAATTGTGCAACAAATCTCTTGTTTTGGCCAAATCCATTTTAAAACATCTAAATTCTTTCATCTTAGGAAAGAAATTTTGTTACTTTAAAATTAGTTATGCACCCAAACTAAACTTATGACAACACTATAAGTACCATATTTTCATTTTCATATTCATCATTGAAAAATATAATTTTTAAAATTCCAAAATTAGACCCAAAAATGTAATTAATGATTTAAAATAAATTATAATCATCAACTAATTGTAAATTATTTTAAATATTTTGATTTTGCACATGAACCATGAAAATAAATTTAATTCAATATCATATCATTAAATCTTTTTTTTCTTGAAAACTAATATTAAAACACATTTGTACCAAACATGCATTAGTAATTAACATAGGGTAAAATTAATTACCAAGGTGAATATCTAAACTAAACTAAATATGTCTACCCAAGTAGATAATTAAAATAGCCTACCTACTTAAGTTAATTAAACCACCTACATACCTTTGTTAAATTAACTAATTACTAGTACATATATTAACTATTGTAATTAATTCCTTATTGACATAAGTATAATTAATTAATCAAACATAGGTTAATATAAGTTACTTACATAACCAACTTAGGTAACTTAAAACTTTCCCATGCATTCGACAGGAGTTGAACCTACAAATTTTCCAATTATGAGTTGGGTGCTTTAACCGCTCAGCCACGGATGCTATTGTTCAAATTCATTATTAGTGGTATATCTATTATTTGACAAATCCTACTACTCCCTATCCAATAAAAGGGAAATATCCAATGATCGGGAGAGTGAGAGGCAATTATGCACTATATCAAATTGATCAAGAATTCATTTTTTGAAAAATATTGTTTGACTTTCATGCTTTGATTTGGTTGGCTCGTTCGAGATAGTTTCGATAAATAGTATGTAGGTGGTTTATGTAGCTTAGTAAATAGTTTAGGTATGTAGGTTAGGGTAAGTTATTCACATACCTAGGCTAATTTATTAATTAATCACTTAATTATTTATTTAAAATACATAAGTTAATATGTAACTAGGTACTAATTATTATAATTAATTCCTAAATTGAATTAATTAATGTATTTATTTACCCACCTCATTACTTATTTACCTATTTAATTAATGTACCTACTTCCTTACCTAATTATTGTTCATACTTAATTATCTAAGGATATTATTGTATGGGATATGGGAATGTTTCCTCTTCCCATATTGTTTGTCATCTTTTCAAACTTGTAAAAACTATAAATGGGTGCATTTCAAACATTAAAAAAACATTAAAAAGATGTTCCAAAAAAATGTCATTTGGGATGAATCAATAAAAAAAAATTCAATTTTAAAAATTAAATTGAAAATAAAATAAATGTCACATGATCTACATATAGGCCTAGCCTAGGTGCCATGTAGCCTAGGTCTAAATATAACCTAGGTGCCACATGGCCTAATATAGTTTAACCTAGGTGGCTTTTATTTATGTGTCACATGTGTTTTAATCATGATGTACCATGTGTGTATATTTCATTTGTTAATAATAACAATTATTTGTTTTAATATAATAGAATTCAATGACCATGATTACATGATCTTTAAGGATTATGATCATCCATCCATTGTTGTAATTATGAAGATGGTATAGGATGGCATAAATAACCATTGTCATGGCATAAACAATTATAATCATTACTACAATTAAATGACACAAAGGACAAATTTGAATTAATTATGTAGTCATTCGAACACTAATGCATATGTGATTAAAGTTTTTAGTCATGGATGGATGGAGTCATATATGCCACCTTTTTGGCATAATAATGGTGGTGTTGAACAATTCCATCATTGTTGCTTTTGTTACACTTGTTGTGTTTGCTATGCATGTTATTACACATGTTTTTACATTAATTACTATTGTGTGTGATATTTGTAATGTTTATTACTTCCTCTTTTGGTTTAATTATCACACAACTTTTTTAGTAATGATGTTTTAAACAATTTCAAGTTTTTTTGTTGTGTAATGATGAACTTTAAACTTGCAATGCATTGTTTCATTTGTTTTATTTGAAGCAAGGTGTATGCCTTTTGAAGTGAGATGAAAGGAGTGAGAAACATTTTTAGAACTTAGTACTTAATTTTTAAGTTGATTTTGGCCATTTAATGTAACATTAATTTTTTCAACTAAAATCTACATTTCATGAAAATGTGATGTTAACAATTTTTTCATTCAACATTAAATTAACATGTACCAAATTTTTTTTTAAAAAAAACTCAAATAACATAATCATATGAAAAAAAAAAATACACATACAAATTCCACATGTAAATACCATGTTCACGATAACTATAAACACAAATGCAACCTTATAACTACTATCAATTGGTTTAACACATAATTTGCAATAAATCAAAAAAGATAAAGTGGTGTTAAGGATCAAATCCCTCGTGGAATTCTTTCATAAAACATCGTGTTTCATCAAGCTTGGCAAATGACATTGACACACATCTTCAAATGCTCAAAACATCCCTCTATAAACTAGTAAAAATGTTTAAACTTTTGAACATTGAATTATTTTCACACATTATAAGGAATTTTGTCCATTCCAACCCACACATTTGTGACTTATGTTCAAATCAACCAATTTTTTATTTATTAATGCAACTATCCTTCGTGGCACTATGGTAAAAACAACTTGTAATCATAAAAACAACCAAAAAATGGTTTTTTGTTGCATATGCAATTATGACTTGTGACTAATGTTAGTTTAGATGAAAATGAAGATGAGAAGTGGATTTATATCATCCATTTTTAGTGGCATTTCAAAATTGATGAAAATGTAATTGTTTTTGTGACTTAAGATGTGGTTTATAGGCCACTAAACACCATGTGGCATTTTATTCAACTTCAATTGCGATTATAAATCCTAGTTACAAATATACATGTAATTAAATGTAGCAAAAATGATGTTGGATTTAGTGGTTTAATTTTTTCTTTAACTTTCTTAAAATAACTAACCATTAAATGTGTAGTAAGGTTTGGTAGGTTTGTGAAACTTTAAAGACCCATGGCAATGGTAGATATGAACCATTATTTGGAATTTCCAACATTAAATTTTAACATGTTGATATATCAATTTTTTTAATTAGTTAATTAATTAGGTAGGTTAAGTAATAGGTAATAGGTATTGGGTACCAATATATAAATAGGCTAATTATTATTAATTATTTTATTGTGTTGAATGAATTTGTGTTATGTTTAATTAATTAATTCTAAGAGGGTTCCAAAGTAGGTTGATATGATAAATAATAAATATTTTATGATGTGAATATGTTAATATTAATTAATTAATTAATTAGGTAGGCTATGCAATTAACTTATTTATAAATTAAGCTAGATAGTAGGTAGTAATTAAGTAGGATATGTAGTAGGAAGTATGTATGTGGGTTAAGTAATAAATAGTAGGGATAATTAATATGTAATAACATTTTTATATAAACTAATTACTTAATCAAGTCTACTATGTAATTAATTTAGCTATTAGGCTAGGTAGTAGGTATTTTATTCATGTTGATATGTGATATTTTTTATATTTATTAGTTAGGTAGGCAATGTAATTGATTTATTGAATAGGTTAACTATATAGTAAGGTTAATTTATGATCCATTTCTAAACATTATATGTGCCTAAGTTATATATCATATATCTAAATTAATACAACTAATGGTAAAATTATGATATATCATAAGAAAAAAATATAATAGCTTTAAAAATCAAATAGAGTTTTGAGATTTGAAAAATATTTTTTTAACATTATTTTTTAATCATAATTTTAAGTAAAAAAAATATTTTAAGTGTAAAAGTAATAAAAATTCTAGTTCCATAAAATCAATTAATAATGGCACTAATTAATACTTTAAAACTATAACCAAGTTTCTAAATTTTCCTTTTACATCAGAAATAATATGGTTAATATAAGATCTTTCATTATATTTATATTATAATTTATTTATATCCATTTATAAATATTATATGTGAATAAATTATATATCATACATCTAAATTGAATTTTATTGTTAAAATTATGATATTCAAAAGAAAAATTGTATAATATAATTTTTAGAATCAAATGAAAGTTTAGGATTATATATATATATATATATAATATTATCCACACAGTGTTTTTTTCCATGTATAAATCATGTGCTTGAATTAATTTTTTCCAAGGAATGATCATTGAAATGTTATTCAATAATGAAATTCAAGTATTTTTCCTTTCAATTTCATTTACATTTTTGAAAGAAAACAAATATAGTTATGTAGATTATTGAAAATATTTTAAAATTAAATCATGTTATGTGAACAAAATATCAATCATACATCAAATATCAAAAATGATGTTTCATGTAATGTTTTAAATATATATTTTATATTTATTTATTACCCTAAGAATAATGTAAACACACCCAATATCCCATAAAATGTGAAGTGCCTTAATAAAGTAAATGTATCATATTCATTGAATGTTCTAAAAAATTATATATACACCCAAATCCCAAAATTTGTGAAAACGCTCTTATGTTTGCTAATTATTCTATATATAACATATCCTAATGTAATTGCAACTAAACTTAAGATTCAAAAAAATATGTAATGCCATAATGCTTGTTAAGGATTATATTTATTGATTGTCTTGAATGTAATGCATATAAATTGAAGATCTTAAATCAAGTGAGATACCTTCATGCTTATTAATTCTTATGTTTATTGGTTCTCATGAAAGTATTGTAGATAAACTTAAAACCCTAGAACAATTAATATATCCTAATGCTTGTTAAGGATTATATTTAATGATTGTCCTAAAGGTATTGCGTATAAATTAAAGATCCCAGAACAAGCAAAATATCCTAATGCTTAACATGGATAATATTTATTAAATGTCTTAAAGGTATTCCATCCAAACTAAAGATCCTAAAACAATTGAAATGCCTTAATGCTTGCTAGGGATTATATTTATTAGTTTTTTTAGTGGTATTGCATATAAACCAAAGATCCCAAAATAATCAAAGTACCTTAATGTTTGCTAACTTTTATAATTATTAATCGTCTTGAAGATATTGTAGGGAAATCATTAACTTTGGGTTAAAACATTATGTTTAATTTATCCTGAAGGTATTGCAAAACATTAAAAAAATATAAAGCATATGCCTTAATTCTAGAATTTCATTTAAGCATGGGGTGGAAAATATGTTTAGAACTATTTTTAAGGTATTGTATGGAAATCAATGGAATCTAAAACATATGTAATACTCTAATGATAGTATTGCATATATGTTAAAGTTGAAAAATATAGTTTTCAGCCATGAACAATGGGGATTTTTTCAATGAAGGTATTGCACAAAATACATGTTTGAAGGTTTAATTGAACTTGAACAAAGATTTGAACTATAAATACAATGCCTTCACCATACCATTTTTTTTCTAGATGCAAGGGGATATTGTAGAAACTTTGCACATCAATTACATATGGATCCCAACCTTCTCTTTTGCAACCCTTCATGCATGGTCAATGTTTTATGTAACAAAAAATCAAAGATTTTAATCACAAGCATACAAATGTTTAAAAGGAACAAAATAATGCTTAAAGCATTTACTCGATGATTCATCTTTAAAATGTGGTATGTTCAATTACATATCAATTATAACCATGGTACAAAATGTGGGTTCAAAATTAAAGCCAAAATGTCCAAAAATGGAATGTCAACATGATCATATCAATGACAAAATGATTTATACAAAATTCATACAATCCCCATAATGTGTAATAAGCTTATGAGATTTCCCTCTTGCTTTCACTTTCATTAAGATTTTCACTAAATGAATTTAATGATATCCCAATAGTCTTTCAATAATGTGCTACAACATTTTGTGCTTTTTGAACATGGTGGCATGTAAACAATTGCAGATTTGCGAAATCATGCAGACATTAGATGTGTTAAAATTTACTAACCATGGATCATCTTTGATTCATGGTACTTATTGATATAAATTGATCTTCTTTTGCCACACCATCTTATTGGAAATGTTCTTCCAATTCCGAACATCCAATGCATTTGTTTCATTATTGTAAATGGATTCAATTCATTTGTTGCAACATGTATTGGATCCTCCACTAGATCAAAGGGTGTTTCATTTGTTACAACATGGATTGGTTCTTTGATTGAAACACTTACACTCACTTGATTATTTGCCATTCCAAGAGTTGTATCATTTGTTGCAACATGAAGTGGTTCTTATTGCCACCTCCTCAAAAGTTTCTTTATTGTTTCCATGGCTAGCAAACCTTGGGACCATTTCAAACTCTTGAAAGGTGGCATCTTGCACCTCACACACACACATTTGACCATAAAACAAAAAACAATAAAACAAAACAAAACAAACACACACACACAAAATATTAAAACAAAAGAAGGGCTTAAAGAAAAGGGCCTACCTTATTGCCTCAAGTTGTCTCTATTGTGTTTGCTAGTGTTTCTTTATTGCCCTTGCCTACACCCCCTCTCCCCCAAAACACACTCACACATTCATTTTCTCTCTTAAAATTGACTAGCTCCACACACACCTGTTACTTCCCACAAGCTCCAAAAATATTTTGAAAGAGAAAAAAAGGAAACGGAAAAAGAAAACAGAAAAAAATAAAATAAATAAATAAAAATTGGAAGAAAATACAAGAAAAAGGGGAAAAAAAGAATCAAAGAAAAAAATGGGGAAAAGATGCAAAAAAAATAGAAAAAATCAAAGGAAAAAAAAATTAGAAAAAAATATGAATAAAAAAAACAGAAAAGGGAGAAAAAAGAGAATAATAATAATAATAAATGAAAGAAATTTTTTTTGAAAGAAAACATAAATAAACAAGAACACAAAAAAAGAAAGGAAAAAACTAATATCGAAAAACAACAAATTGAAAAACATTACTGAAAAAATAAATAGAAAAATAGAAAAAACCAAATGAAAAAAAAAATTGAAAGAAAAATTTGCAAATGAACATGAATAGGAAAAAGAAAGAGAAATTTTTTTTTGAAAGAAGATAGAAAAAGAAAACCCAAAAAAATAGAAACAAAAAGAAACAAACACAAAAACTAGGAAAAAAACTAGAAAAAAAATTACTTTTTAAAAATGAATAGAGAAAATAGGAAAAAAACTGAAAGACAAAACATAAACACAAAACACAAACTTATTTATAAAAAATAGGATAAGGAAAAAAACCAAGTATAAACATACACATGCAAAAAGAAAAAAAAAATCCCATGAGAAAAAGATTAAAGAAGTTTTCCTCCTTGTTGCTCTTTCCTTCTACTCCTACCCTAAAAACCCAAAACAAAAAAACCTTAAAAAACTTTTTTGCTTGCTTAAATGAAGTAAACACCTTTCTACAACAAGCTCCTTCCTTCCAAACCTACTATAGCAAGTTCCCTCTTTCAAGATCCTTCCTACCTTTCAACTTGCTTAGATCAATCAAGCACCTTTGCATAACAAGTTCATTTGTTTCAAACCCACTCCAACAAAGCTCCATCAAGCTCCAAGCCACTTCAAGTTCTAACAACTCCCACTAGGGTGAATTGCCAAGGAAGGTAGGGGATAGGATGGGTAGGTAGAAGTGATTGTTGGGGGTTAAGGAAGTGTGGCGGAAAATAAATAAATAATTCACCCTAGGTGTGGAATCTAGGGGTGAAGTTGGGTTTCATCCACCTAGTCCCCAAAACAAGATTGGTGCACCGGTCAATGTTGGGTCATTTAGGCTCCTTTGCACACTTCATTTGTGGTGGAACAACATTGCTTGGATAAAAAACATTTTAGAACACGTGTGAAATATTCTTTCATCCAAACCCTAAATATCCAATAATGGGTTTGGAATCTTTAGGGTTTGGATGAAAGAAACTTTCACCTACAAATATTCATTAATACCTTCAGTGAAAGAATTATTAATAATGTCTTCCACATAAATTGCAATGTCTCTTCATAAGAACATATTAACTACAAAGGAAATATTAAATAATTATATATATATTGCCTTTGTAAATATTTTGAAAAGCCCGTTTAGAAGGCTTTTTTTGGGGTAAAAAGTTGCCATTTGGCAACAAAAGAAAATCTAGTGTGATTCATGCAACAAATTTTGAGGGAAAATTTTTACAAATTTGGAAGAAAACATTTTTGATATCATTATATTTAGACAATAGGTTCCAACAAATCACAAAAATATAAAAATATTTTATATTAAAAATATATTTTTTAACTTGTAGCCAAATTTGGTTAATTCCTCTTGTGGATGATTGCTAATGTGTTTACACCACAAAATTGGAAAGAAAAGACCTTCCCATTGTGTCATGTTTAGTTGGAAAGTTATTAATAATTTTCAATTGTTTGCATAGTTTAAAGTTTGCAATTCTATTTAGAAGAGCGCGATAAATATTAAGTAAATAATTATCTATTTTATGGGACAAAATGCCTTAATTTTACATAAACACCATCCACATTTGGAAGTAATTGAATGATAAATCAATGTTGTGAAACACATTTTTATTTCAAACTCATGTATATAATGTTAGATAACACAAAATTTGACATGACATGCTTGTTGGCTTGGTATGTTTGTGACCTAACAAAAATATTGGATTGAAAGTTGATGAAATGATTAAAAATATTTTAATTTTCAATAGTTTAGTTTTGATTTAGGGTGGTGTGAATATGATTAATGAAAGACTTAAGGAAGGAAGGTATTTCCTTTTTTGAAATAATTTGGTTTGTTTGTTGTGTGTTATATGTTTCAATGGCTTGCTAACGATGAAGAGAAATGGATTCAAGCTTTGAAGGCGCTTTGTTTCCTATTAGCTTTTAATGTTTGGTGTGTGATTTTAGTTGTTTCATGTTGTGAAGTTTTCTTTTAAAGGCATGATGGTGGTTAAGGGCCTCTAATTGGTGTTGTTAATTTGTGATGGTGGAAAGGTTGGTCAAGGGAAGAAATTTAAAGTAGTCATTATGGAAGAATGAACATCATTTTGCATTGGAAAAAAACTAAGTTATTGTTGTCATTTTTGAAAAATATGGAATGTGTAATTGTTGTAAATAAGGGACATGTTTTTGAAGTAGTTTAAAGTTCAATTTATATTTGTTTAAGTTATATATATATATATATATATTTGTTGCACTATTGGTAATTAAGACAATTTAAACAATGTTCATCGATAAAATCGTGGATAATGTGGTGAGGAAAGGATGATAAACATTAAAGAATGCAAAACATATTAAAGTTTTGGTTGTTTATAAAAGAAAAAATGAAATTTGGGTTGAAAGGTTCAAGAATATATTATGCATTGGCAAGTGATGCTTGTTCTAGGCCTCCCATTACTATTAGATTTCACGATTTGCATGTAGGCAACATTAGAAAGGCCATGGGTGAAACAGCTTCCTACCACGAGAGGGACTAGCTCTCTCCTTTTTTTTGGTTCCTACGGGTTGTGCATCTTTTGGCCTTTCTTTTTTGTCTCCCTTATGATGGTTCTGGCCATTGATCTTTAATTGGGTTTTTTGTGTCGTTTTTTATCAAATAGCCAAACAACTTCTCTGTTTGAGAAAACTTAATATTTGAGAATCTGACTACAAGTGAGATCATTCTCTCATCCTCACACTCAAGTAGGTACGGAAATTGGGAAGTATTACTTGCAAAGCAATATGATAGTTGCTCAATAAGTTGTTGTGGCCCATCACAAAAAAAATGCATGTGTTTCCTTCTTACAGCTGGTGTACCATCCAATGCTGCCAATGCACTAACCAAGGCATGCATCACCAAGGCATGTCCTCTCCATAGCACATGATCGCGGAAAGGGCTTCCCACCACCAAGATCAAGAAATGGCATGGTTCCAGTCCAAACTGAGCACACAAGCTATCTCATGAATGACTTTGCCATATACTGCTCTGAATACCATACTTCTGATGGAGATTCTGGAATAACAAAGAAGTTTCCCATGTCCATAGAGTTGTAAACCATCTGTCGACATTGGCTAGAAAATGTTCAAAAGGCCTCCATTTACACCTTTAAAAAAATACTTTCATAATGCCAATTTCATCCGTCAAAACTGTACAAGAGTGGAAATTGTGGAACATGAAGTCAGAAGATATCGTGAATGAATTGTAAACACAGTCACATACTCAACTCACAGAACAATGGACTTATTGAAGACAGTGAAAGCATCATACCACACACATCAATTGACCAGATAATCAGATCAGTTACCCTGAGAGCATAACTGGGGAAAACTGAAGCATCTGCACACCTGAAGCTTGATTTCCAGTCATCAATGAGATGCTTTGCCCCAGCTAGCTCATACACTCCTGGATGGTGGGCCAACAAATCATCAGAAATCACCCAAATGACTGGTATGGCTTTGAATGGTTCCTGTGCAAGGCTGTGTAGTGTGACCAGATTTTCACATTAGCAAACTCTCGTGTGGCATCATGGCACCCACCCAGACTTAAATCTACTTAATTAGTCCATGCGACAAACAGTCTGGGGTAAGATAAGCCACCTAATCAAGGCACTCTTTGTGTCAAGAGACACTGCAATGACTCCTCCATAGCTGCAGATTCCATGAAACCAGAAGAGTGTGAGGGTCACAGGAAGCATCGTATGAACATTCACATGACTTTGTAGAATCTTAATCTCCACACCTCAAACGTGTCCTAAAACTTAGATGCCAGCAATTCCTCATGAATCCGGTAAAATCATCAATGTTTCTAAGCACTCAATTTTTATTTTTCCTTCTGACACTGCCAGGATTTGCTTGTAACAGGCTCATATACAATGGGTTAGGAATTTGGCGTCAAACAACATACAATGCCTGTGTTTGATGAAGTGAAAGCATTAAAACATTGAGACTAACCTGGTGCATTCATGCAGCCCTTAATTAGTGAGTAATCCACCAAAAATTGATCCCTAATTAACCTCCTCCATCTACAACATGAAATTTCATCAAGGAAATGGACTTTCATGGCTTTCAGAGTTCTGATGCCTTCAATAGTTGCATGCAGATTTCTTACCTTTGCTGCATTACACTACTTACTTGAGCCAGTCTACTGGTGCCCCACATTGTTTGTCAACTTTCAACTCTGCTACAATAACCCCCAAAGTTTCCCAGGTGCTCCTCATAACCCCATCCTTCACTGTAAATAGCTGTTCATCCACCCATGGCAACAATGAGAACCCAATGACAAGTACTCCTCATCAATCTCAAAGTATGACAAGTTCCACCTTTGTCTCTTCCAATTTCACCATTGCCTAGAAATTGTTGCCCAAGTTTTGTGCAGAAGGGGAGGAGCTAAGGTACATCTTTCAACAAACCCAAGCTAAATTAGGTCTTTTGATAGACACTCAAACTACGAACTTTTTATCCAACGATTTGGTAATGAAAATCATGTGAAATTTGTTTTCCATAGTTTTGTAATCTTTTGCACTTAGATTTTGTGTTTAAAACATATATGAAACATGTAAAAATCAGGAAGGAAAAAAAATTAAAAAATTGGGAAAAAACCATTCATCCTACTTATATGTGTTTTAGACATGTTTTAGATGCATAAAATTCATATGCAAAAATTATGAATTTATGAAAAATAAATTTCACACAATTTTCATTACCATTGCATGAAGATTTTATGATGGGCACCATTTCAAGTGTGTCAATCTTGTTGATTTGAGCTACAAATTCTTTCACCATTTTGCAGAGGAAAATCTTGTTTGAAATCCATATCTAAGTATTGGGTGGGGGGGGGTGTTTAGCAATGAATGTGAGCCCAGTGACGATGAACAATTCCGCACCACAAATCAGGCAACCAAGGTGCATTCATTCCAACAGATTCAAGCTGGCTCTCTCACCTCAAGGCTGTAGCCAGCACTTGCAACCCCTTAGCAATTGTTATCAAGTAGAGAGATTGCCAGCTGCTTGCCAAATTTGGACAGACCTGCACCCCACTCAAGCCCTCTTCTCCAAGTGTTTTAGACAAGGTGGGAAAGCTTCAAGCCCACTTTATCCAGGTGTTTTGTACAAGGCAGGAAAAGCTTTGGCCAGATCCAATCAATCAGGAATCTATGGGAACTGAGCTTCACAAGAGTCAAATGAGAAAATCCTAGAAATCCATTGAATTTGTAGCTCATACAAGAGTGCTATCTTTTAGGAAAGAGTTGCGAGAAAGAGCAGAGAATTGCTGCTATCTTTGAGGAAAGAATTGTGAGAACCAGCAGAGAATTGCTGCTATCTTTGAGGAAAGAGTTGTGAGAACCAGCCAGCAAAGAATTTCTGTTTTGGAAAGGTTCAGGCCGTAGTAGCGAGGCAAGGCGAGCAGGTCAAACAGCGTGGGACCTCCGTTGGTTTCTCAATTGGCTCAGAGTTGTTCTACGCCCCTTCTTAGACAACAGGAGTAGTCTTTCCATGGTGTCTTCTTCTTCACAAGAGACGAGTCCCATCATGTAGTCGTCGTCTGCAGACATTCTCTTGGATGGCATCGAAACACGCGGGGAACAACTGTTGTGGTGACGTGAATGATGAGCAGAGAAATAGTCAGAGTGCGAAACCAGCATCAGATTTGAGGCTTGACGAATCGCCATCTCTATCACTAAAAACATCGCGACAATTGTGACAAGAATTCTACAGAACAATGACTTCTTCTTCTTCCCCTTTCCGTTACTTGCCCGGGTCTTGTCACCATTGTTTCCATTCCTGTTTTTTGTAAGTGCTCCGTCCTTGGCATCCACCTGCTGCAGCCCATCGCTTCGTCCGCTACTCTCCTCTACGTTAATTGCAGATCGACCAGCGGGTTGTGGTCTCTTCAGCGGTTGGCTCACCTGCCGCACGCCATTGTGACATTCCCTCGCGCTGGATATGTTGCGATACACCCTTTCCATTTCTCAAGGATCCAAGGGAAAACTTCCCGAAAGTTCCCCAGAAGCCTTCAATCGATCCGACAGACAACCCACATTTCTCACGCACGCATTCTTCTGCATCTTAAGGCTGTGCCAGCGATTTCAAAATCCCAATTTCAATTCTCCTTTTCTTCCTGCTGCTGCTGC